>OLNY01000309.1_pt1 | contig 48736 bp, 42 predicted proteins | sample 1671981 | NCBI WGS metagenome assembly OLNY01 (sample SAMEA3136632, study PRJEB25190) | human gut metagenome | biome: human gut; feature: human-associated habitat; material: faeces | place: Austria | collected 2013
GCAACTGACTCTTAATCAGTGGGTCGACGGTTCGAGCCCGTCAGGAACCACCATATGATAAAAGCATATGATTCAGTTTCTTGATCATATGCTTTTTTATTTTCTAGCAAAAAGAATGAATCATAGACCCATTCTCATTGATACTTATCATTTTTAAATATGCCATCCAATGTTTCCACTAGATTTTTGATATTTACCGGTTTTGATAAATGTGCATTCATACCAGCTGCCATTGATTTTTTCTTATCTTCTTCAAAGGCATTCGCTGTCATCGCAACAATTGGAATATTTGCTTTTCTTCGGTTTGAAAGATGTCGAATTTCTTTTGTTGCGGTATATCCATCCATCTTAGGCATTTGAATATCCATCAAAATAAGATCATACGTATTTTCATCTAAATCTTTCATTCTTTCTACTGCATCTATTCCATCATTGACACTATCCACAATAAAACCAGCATTTTTTAACATTTCTTCAGCAATTTCACGATTCAATTCATTATCTTCCGCAAGCAAGATATGTTTTCCTTCATAATGACTGTGAAGTATTTCATCCGTCTTTTTTCTGACAGTTTTTGGATTTTTTAACACAGAAATCAATTCTGATTTAAATATTGGTTTTGAAATAAACGCAGTTACCCCTGCATCTAAAGCTTCCTGTTCAATATCAGAGTAATCATATGCACTCAAAATAATAATTGGAACTTCATTTTTCATACTGGAACGAATTCTTCGAGCCGTTTCAATTCCATTCATATCAGGCATCAGCCAGTCAATAATAAATACTTCAAATGGTTCAGACTGTTCATATGCTTCTTGAGAACGAACCACAGCTTCTTTGCCAGAGGTTGTCCAGTCTGCTCGCATTTGAATATCTCTAAGCATTTTACTAACGCTCATACACGTATCAATATCATCATCCACCACAAGAACTCTTGCACCAGCCAAAGAAGAAATCGTTTCATAAGTAGATGCAGTATCGTTGATCTTCATTGTTAGACAAACAACAAATTCACTGCCTTCTCCTTCTTTTGAATTCACATGAATCGTTCCACCCAGCATATTTACAAGATGCTTTGTGATTGCCATGCCAAGTCCAGTACCTTCTATTCCGCTATTTGTAGAAGAACGTTCTCTAGAAAAGGAATCAAATACATGTTTTATAAATTCCTCTGACATGCCAATCCCATTATCTTTTACTGTAAATTCAAAATATGCGTAACCTGGATCATCACATGGGTTTTCTTTGATGCGAATATTGATTCTACCACCGACTTGCGTGAATTTAATCGCATTCCCTGTCAGATTCAATAAAATCTGGTTTAAACGCAGCTTATCTGTAATGACATCTTCATGAACAATGTCTTGTGTATCAATACAAAGATCTAGCTGCTTTGAATGAATACTGCCTTGAATAATTGTTGTCAAGTCATGGAGTATATCTGGGATATGAACCTCATGACATTCAATATTTACAGCACCATTTTCAATTCTACTCATATCTAGCACATCATTGATCAAACTCAATAAATGCTTTGAAGAAATATTGATTTTTGTTAAATAGTTATTTAATGCGTCTTTGTTATCTATATGCGTTGCTGCTAAAGCAGTATAGCCAATGATTGCATTCATTGGTGTTCGAATATCATGAGACATATTATTCAAGAATGTTGTTTTTGCTTTATTTGCATTTTCTGCCATCTGTAAAGCATCACGCAAGGCTTTCTCTTGTTCTTCAAGTTTTTCTTTTGCTTCTAATTCTTTCTTTTTTTCTTCATGAATATCTTTTACAACAAACAAAACTTCTGCAACTTTTCCATTATCGTCACGTTTCTTAGAAATATACGTTGCACGATACCAGTGATTATTTCTAGATTTCACTTCCATATTGATGAAATTTTTATAACGCAATCGATTCTGCAGCGTTGTAAGATCAAAAAATGCTTTTACTTCTTCTTGTTTTTTGAATTCATCATTCAAATTTCTATCAAACAATATGTTATGCAGGTTTTGCAAAGATTTTTTTGGCTGTGCAATATAAAAACCACTTTCCTGGCCATGAATGATAGAATACTTATCTTCTTTAAAATCTAATACAACCATTTCCTGATATTGAGATGCAAGTGACTGTATAACTTCTGTTCTAGCTTCCTGCTGTTTCAAAGCATATTCCAATTGCATTTGATATTCATTTTCCTTTTGAACGATTTCATCAATTGGCTGAATTCCAATGACTACCTGAAATCGCTCTTCATCTATATGCATACGAACAATTTTAATATTGAAATATTCTTTTCCTGCTGGATTAGGAATTGTCTGATAGCGGTATTGTAAACTGTCTTGTTTCCGTAATTCGTACATCAAAACTTCTGGGCGCATATATTGCCAGAAATCTTGTTTTCTATCACTAACAATCAGATTATCAAAATAATACTGGAATCTTTTTGTATATGAATTTAAATCTTTTTCTTCTAGAGTGGAATTCAACAAGCTATTATGCGAATAATTTCCCTGTTTGAGTATTTCTAATGTGTCTTTTTTTAAATCACACAAATATACATCTGTATAATCAATACAAAGTGCATTTAATAATGCAGTTCTTCTTTGTTCTGTATTAATATCTTCTCTATATTCTAAAGCAGACATCAAGTCATCTTTTGTATCCGAAATATAACAGAGACAATATCCTTTCTGATGTGTAGGCGTAATTTTCAGATGAATCATTGCCCCAAGCTCATCAGAGAATTCCTCTAGTTCAACAGTCTTTCCATCCCATGCTGCCTCAGAATACTTTTTCAGCCACTTATTCTTTTGATTTGGGAATACTTCAGAATACTTTTTCTCGTATAAATCTTCTCTTGTAAAACCAGATAACTCCATTGCTATTTGATTTACATAAACAAAGACCCAGTCTACAGGTTGAGAATGTTCATCTAAAAGAACATTCTCAACGTACATTGCTCTTTTCCCTTGATTAAACATTTCTAAAAGTATCTGATCTTGTTCCATTTTATTCACCTTTGGTTTCTTAAAAAAAACTATCTAACGCGGTTTCGAGAATTTTTTGATTCAACCAGTTGAATACGATCTGAACAATCTTTCAAACATTGTATTAACAACGGATTGAATTCACCACATTCTCCATTGATGATCATTTCTATTGCCTTTTCATGAGAATAAGCTTTTTTATATACTCTTTCTGACACCAAAGCATCATACACATCAGCAATTGATACAACCTGTGCAGAAATTGGAATATAGTTTCGCTTTAATCCATCTGGATATCCTCTACCATCCCACTTTTCATGATGCCATCTGCAGATTTCATATGCAAACTGAATGAGAGTATCATCCTCTTCCATCTTCACCTGATGAATCATGATTGCACCAATGGTTGTATGTGTCTTCATGATTTCATACTCTTCCTCTGTCAACTTTCCAGGTTTATTCAAAATCTTTTCATCAATTCCAATTTTACCAATATCATGTAATGCACTCGCTAAAGAAATCTGTTTTTTATCTTCTTTAGAAAGTTTATACATGTCAGTTAATTCTGTTAAACGATTCAAAATAATTTCTGTTATTTGTTCTACATGGATCACATGCGGTCCACTTTCACCATTACGATTTTCAACAACGTGAGAAATAATTGATGTAACGACTCTAGAATTCTTTTCTCTTTCTTCTACCTGTTCTCGGATTTCTCTTTGTAGATTTCTTTGTCTTTGATACAAACGAACGATATTATACACACGTTTTCCAACAACATCTGCAGAGAAAGGACGACGAACATAATCAGAAATGCCTAACTCATAGCAGCGACGAATTGCACTGTCTTCATCCATACTGGAAATCATAATGACTGGTAAATCCTGAATCAAATCATTCGCATTCATAAATTCCAGAACACCAAATCCATCCATTCTAGGCATTACAATATCCAGTAAAACAATAGAAAGTTCTTTGAAATGGTCTTGAATGATTTGCGTTGCTTCTACACCATCACATGCTTCTATTACATTGTAATCGTCCAGTAAGATTTGCGAAAGAAGGAAACGATTCATGTCAGAATCATCAACAACAAGAACAAGAGGTTTATTGTCATCTCTTTCATTCAAGGAACTAGTTATCTGTTTATTTTCATTCCATTCAGAAACAACACGATTCTTAGAAGATTTGGCAATATACATCAATCGATCAGCTTTCGTAACGGATACCTCTCTTGTCTCTGTCATCGAAACCACCGCACCGATAGAAATTGATAATTGCAGCTTATTATATCCTTTCACACGTGCCATACGAACTTGAGAGCGAATTCTTTCCAGTTTTCTTTCAAAGCTTTCCTCTTGAATTCCATCCAGAATCAATAAGATTTCATCCCCACCAATACGTATGATCTTATCATTACTACGAATATTATTTCGAATAATTTGCGTTACTGTCTGTAAAGCAACATCTCCAGCTTTATGACCGTAGATATCATTACATAACTTGAAGTCATCAATATCAATCACCGCAATCCCTGCAGGTGTATTTACATTCTTTTCTACTTTTTCATAATATGCACGATTATATACACCTGTTAAAGGATCTGTATACATGCTTGCATATGTTGCTGAGTATTTTTCAACAATCTCTTTATATCCAATGGAATCCACTAATACTTTTTCATTAATCTTAACTGCAGTCTCAATCGAGCATTCTACCCCTTCTACAATGATATATTGAGCAAAAAATTGATAGCACTGTCCATTAATAAACTCAATCTTTGTAGAATCACTTTTATTTTCCAAGACGATCTTAGAAATACAATTTTCACATGCACTATCTTTTTTTTATGCACGATAACAATAGCTTTGCTTAAAATCAGCCGTTAAAGGATGTTTTCCTTCAATTTCATCTTTGGATAAGATACGTACAAATTCCGACACTTGACGCAAAGATTTCACGAAAGCGGTCGCTTCCTCTTTTGTAGAATTCTTTTTTAAATCTGGCATACTGCACCTCACATCAAACTATACATCGTAAACATTGGTAAATAGATTGCTACAACAATAAATTTCCCAAACAACGCAAGTAATACAAGCATTGCTGGTTCTAGCTTATCTAATGCAGATTTCACTGCATAATCAGTTTCATTTATATAATAATCACCAATTGTTTTCAGTGTTGCGACAAGTTCTCCACTCTTTTCACCTACACCACTCATTTCTCTTAGAACCTGTGGTACACGATGCTCTGTAATATTCATTTCTGACATGACTTTCAAACGAGAAATGACTGATTCTTGTAAAGATTTTGGAATCGTCAGAATACGATTGAGTCTTCCATCAACACGAATACGCACAAGCACATCATTTTCTCTTGATTCAATATGAATATCTGATGCCTTTTCAGCAATTTCTCTTTCTAAAATAGAGTTTACGAGTTTTACAGTTGGTTCTGAAGAGCTTTGATCTTGTTCTTTCTTTTGTGCAAGATCTTCTACAGTCATTTCTGATTCTTTTTCTGCTTCTATCTGTGCAATCGCTATGGACGCACCTTCATTTTCATACAATACAGAAATAGCACGGTCAATTGCTTCAGAATATGCAATATATGGACGAACTTTACACTTAGTAGTCTGTTTTACTGTTTCCAATGCTCTAAAATTCAGAGGATCTTTCATCGCTAAAAGAATCACATTCTTTTCTTTTCGAAACGCAACAACACGATATTGTTGTGCAATGACTTTTGAAACAACACCAGCCATGTATGGATCAATCTTTGTTTTATTTAAATCAATGAAATCAATACCTAACTGTATTCTCAATACTTCAATCAATTGTGTTTCATTAATATAATGATTTTCTAATAAAATTGTACCTAATCTTTTGCCTGAATTTTTTTGAAGTGCAATTGCTTCTTCAATCTGCTTTTCACTTAATATACCCGCATCAACGAGCATTTCACCTAATCTTTTATTTTTCATATATTAACCCCTGAACCCCTGCTCACTGTGCTTCTGTTAATCCGTTTATATTGACTGCACCATCAATTGTTTCAAAGAATGTTACTGTCATACTGACAGAAACACTTTCTGATGTATTTACGCTCATTGTATCACTGCCAGAAATGGATAACGATGAAATAATACATTTATATTGTAGATTTACAATTTGATCAATGACACTTTCCGCAATGACATAACTTGGAACAGTACATGTAATATCTGCATTTCTTCTAACGATTGTATCTGTAAATATGGTTCTGCCCACTGAATGGAAACATTTGAAGCAGTTGGCTGAAGTATATTTGCTAATGCATCAATTTCATTTGCCAGATTATTATATACCGCAACATCTCCTTGATTTGCATCACTATGTTCTTCAATATAGCTTTTCATGCTTCTCATTTTTGCTTCTTTCACATCTAGAAGATCCATTTCATGATCATTTCTTGAAATCAAAGAGTAGTCATAAATATATTGATCTGCATCTTTTCCAACAATTTTAGAGAATTCATATGGAAGATTTACTTTCAATTGCTTTTCACTCATTAATGGTAATGTTGTTCTAGAAAAATAGAGATCTTCATCCGGAAGAATCAGAGATACTTTTTTATTACGGATGCCATGTCCTTTCACAGCTGTCTTGAAAATTTCACTCATTCCATCAAAAGCAATAAAGTGATCATTTTCAAATACATTCTCTGCCGTATCAATCAAAACACACTGATCCTTTGTAACAAGTTTGATTGATCCTGTTCCAATATCAATTCCTAACATTGATTTCTTCATATTCTATTCCTCACATTCCAATTAAATGCATATACCAGTTGATAAATTCATTCCCATACAACAAGAATATATATGTTGCGATAGAGATGGATGGTCCAAATGGAATTTTATTCTTTTTCATTCCCACAACAAATACCAGGCCAATCAAACAAGCTAATATTAAATTAAACAAGCTTCCAAACATTCCTAAATACAGTCCAACAACGAAGAATAATTTAATATCTCCGCCACCCATTGCTTCTTTTTTTAATACTTTTTCTGTAATGAGCGATATCATCAGGACACTTGCCGCAATGACAAATCCACTTACAAGACCTTGTAAAGAGAAGCTGAACAATATCCACCATACGATTCCAAAAAGAATAAATCCATCTGGAATCTCATAAGATTTTAAATCTGATAATGACAACCCATACAACACTGTCACAAATCCTAAATCTCGAAGCAGTATCAAATCTAACGTTCCGTGTAACGCTACCATGATAACAAACAGTATTCCAAGCAATGCTTCACTGCATACATATGTCTTTGACAGCCTTGTACCGCAATATCTGCATTTTCCCTTCAATAATAGATAAGAAAAAACAGGAAAAAGATCCAAAACACCTAATGTATGTCCACATGCATCACACTTGCTTCTGCCAGTCCACCATTTTTCATGTGCAATGATACGATCACTGACACAATTCAAGAAACTCCCAAATACACTGCCTAAGATAAACGCTATCACAATACAATAGACAGCTAGAAATGTATCTTTATATATACTCATTGCTTCCCTCCTGTCCACTGTACACTGATTGTTCCATCTTTAACAATTACTTCCAATATCATTTCTCCTGCATTACCAGAATACTCTTTTCCTTGCACTTCTGGATTTTTACAACTGTTATACCCTTTTGTTTTATGCGCAACAATTGAATTAGATACGCTGTCAAAATAATCGATATATCCATTGGAATGATGATGTACGCAGTCTTCATTTGCATTTAAACAACCATCGACTGAACAATGAATTCCATTCAAGCGATTCACTTTCGCTACACTTTCACACGTATTTACATAGTTTGCATCATTTCCTCGACGCACATGAATATTCATCCAGTCATATCCTTCGATACAAAGAAATACAATTTCACATACAATCAAGATCAAAGCAAGCAAATCAATCAATGTCATTCTTCTTTTCATGCATTTCCTCCATTGATTGTTACTGGATTTAACGCTCTGACCACAAAGTTTTCACTAATCAAAGATCCAATTTTATCTGTACCTATATCCATTGCTACGTGGAAACATTTTTGATTTTGATCATATGTCAATGAGGTAATCTTGACACCTAATTCCTTTGCATACGACCCTTTGGGCAAAACACGATTGTATGAAGTTCCATCCGTGAATGACAATTGTCCATATTTCCCATCACTGACTGCTTCATCTTTATCATTTTTCAAAATAGAAATCGCAGTTAAATCATTAGACAAAACATATGTTGTAGAATAAATCTTTTTCACTTGTCCATTTTCTTCTTCAATTCTATTTGAATACTTTAATTCATTTGCCAGAATTGTTTCAATTGTTAAGTTTAATTGCTGTGCCTCTGAAATACGAATGGAGCGATTATACTGCTTGCTTCCCATAAGTACACCAGTCACAAGCATTGTACTCACAAGCGACACTAAAAGAACCGTACATAACATCTCTGTTAATGTAAAGCCATAAGAAAGAATCTTTTGTGATCTTGTAAGTACGTTTTTATTCATAATAATAGTATCCTGTATCTTCTTCTATATATACATTTGTATCAATAGAGAATTCATCTGTAATACTCAATGTAAAATAAACTTCTTTTGTTCTATTTTGATCAGGCCAGCTGGCAGTAATTTTTACTGCACCTGCTTTCTTTGCACGAATCGTCACAAGATAATTGCCATCAGCATCTATAGTAATATCTGCAGGCTGAACCGTTTCAATATATTCTGTATTACCTGTGATCTGCAGCGTTCTTTTCTGGAATGTTTCCTCAATGGAAGTATCTTGATTCTTCAAGATTTTGAACTGTTTTACAGAAACACCTTGTTGATCAAGATTACTAAACAAATTCATTACTGTAGAACCATTTTTCCAATATGCACCATCAAATGGCCAGACACCATAATGCACATTCACAAGACTTTCACCATCTTTTTGTGTAATAACAGTTGGGAATGGATAGTTCATGCCAGATAAAGCAGTATCACCAGCTTGAAGTTGTTTTTTCCATCAATCTTCTGTTGATTCTGATCAATAATCGTTACTCAATTTTACACATAAATATTATCCCTATCAATCAAAAAACTGAGGAACGATAATACATTTCCTCAGTTTATGAAATTATTTTAAATGAATCATCCAATAACTATCATGCATTCTTTATGAAAATCTTTCATGTAGTCATCACAATAATATGATATTTGATAGCCACCAGATGATAATTTAGCTACCGCATAGAAGCCAGCTTTCAATTCCGTTGTTGTTCCATCTAAATGTCTAATAATATGGTTTTTATTTACACCACCATCATTTTCTGGAACTAAACTGTTATATTTATCTTTTTGAAGATAATCCGTCTGAATCTCAGCATAGTAAACTCTAAGGTTTGCCTGGTTCGTTGTCACCTCTGCTTTATGTAATTGAGATGTAAAGATAGGAATTGAAATAGCTACAAGTACAGCTATAATTGCCACAACCACCAGTCATTCAGCCAATGTAAAACCTTTATTTTTCTTATCCATATCTTCAACTCCTAAAGTCAGGATTATAACCTTATTTACCAATCTTCTCCATTGCCTGGATTTCTTTTTCAAGAGAATCTTTGTAGTAGTTTAACTGTTGTGCTCTAGCATCTTCATAAACTTTGATTTCTTCACTCACATCATCTCCATCTTCCCTTTTGAGTAAGGAAGCAGTAGCTTCTTTTGTATTTGTGAAATAGAATCCCTTGTCATTTCCCCACCATTTGTTATTATCAACAGCTTTATCAGCATGCGCATCAATCTTAGCTGCAGCATTTGGTGAGAATAAATAGTAATTATATTCACATAGACCATTTAACTGATATGCAACATCTAATGCATCACTTATCTTGTTATCGTTTAAATCATCAATGACTTCATCCATGTATTCAATGTTATTCTGATAGCCAACATGCTTCATCACAACATCACTAGAGAAAACAATACCAATAAAGTTATCCTGAACATACTTAAATAACTCTAATACTTTCTTGTTGTAAGCTTTTCCTTCTTCCTGGATTGCTTCTACATCAGCCTTAGAAGATACAGCCTTTACATATCTCTCATTGATATCTTTACCTTCAGCATTCAATGCATCAACTTCTTTCTGGAATACTGAAAGTGCATTTTCCCAGTCTTCTTTAGAAACGCCTGCTTCTTCTGCCAAGTCTTCATTGAAGCTTTCAGAAAGATCATCAATTGTAGCCTGCATATCTAATGTCATTGCTGGAAGCTGATCGATTGCAATCGCAATACTTCCAAATACCGCAATGTTTGCCTTCATGACTTTTTCACTATATGTATCTGTATTATCAGATTCTGTATGATAGTGTAACTGTGACCATGTATATTCACCATCTTCACTTGTAGAACCAGAACATGTATCAGTTGTATTCAAGAAGTAAGGCACACCTGCACCTCTATAAGAAATACCATCTTCCATTGTTGTTGTATCAAATGTTTCTGCAGAAATACCCTTTTCATAGTCTTTTACAGCACCATCCAATACACCTTCATCAACTAAGTTCTTTACTAAAGTTGCATATTCAGGAACACTTGTGATCATGAATGTATCACCACCATCATCAAATGCATCCAATTCAAAGTTGAACATTGCTAATGTCTTGCTTGCCCATTCAGGATGAACATTGTTAATGAGTTCATATGCACCCCTTGTCCAGTCAAATTCTGTACCTGTTGCACCCCATTCTTCTGCACCATGTGCTACTACAACAATGTCATTTTCAGGAACATAGCCACTATCAATCATTGTTTTAGCCATCGTCATGATTGTGCCAATAGCACTGCAGTCATCCTGAAAACCTGTGAAATACATGTCATAATGACCTGCAAAAATAATCTGCTGATCATGAGACTTGCCAGGAATATAGCCAACAACATCGTAGCTTGTTCCCTTGCCTTCTTCCATGACACTGTCAATGACTAAATTTGCTTTGTTATGACCTGCATCCAATGCCTTTTTGATTTGCTTGTATTCACTCATTGTAATGATTGCTGTTGGCATAACATCTTCAGCACATACATCCTGAATCTGATGGTCATCATCACTGTATCTGCCATAGCCATCTAAGTCATATGTAACTAAAGCCTTTGCTCCATGTTCATATGCTTCATAAATATATCCGCCAATCCAAGATTCGTTATATTGGTCAACACCAACTAATGCAATCTTTCCTTTAACATCTTTATCTTCATAATCTTCCGCAAAACCAGTTCCACAATCAACGATTTCAGCTGTAATACCCTTTTCATCAGTACCGTTAACCATATAAGACACAGGCATCAAGTCAATATCTGTACCATCAATTGTTAAAGAAGCATCATTGTACTGCCACTTATCAACTGTGACTGGAATCTTTTCTACATTCTTTAAACCAATTTCTTTCATTTTTTCTGCAAGATAATCTGCAGTTCTATGTTCCGCATCAGATCCACTTGTTCTAAAACCAAGTGAATTGTCATGTAGTGATGGATCCAATGATAATGTTTTTGTGAAATCATATGCATAATCCATATCAATTTCATTCACATATGCATCAATAGCCTCTTGATAGAAAGTGTTGTTTTGCGCACTTTGTGTTGAAGATACTGAAGCTGCTGTAGATTTACATCCAGCTAAACTCAACACTAATACTGCACTAAGGCTTGCTTGCAATGTCTTTTTCATTTTTAATTCATTCCCCTTTCACAAACAAAAAAGATAGATGCGCAATACACACCTATCTTCACAATCTACCTGCATACTTTCCGTTACAGAAATTCCAGCTTATTGACCATTTTATAAGGGATATATTACACATAACTTTACAAAACTGAGCTTTTAACTCAATCAATAAGGGTAAACACCCTTCCGTATTCCCTAAATACGGTTCTTGCTTCTTCAACAAGTCTTCGGCATTTGACCCGGCCGTCCGTGTAGCCTTAGCCTATTTCTAGGCGGTCAATTTCTGTACGATTTGTACTGCAATAGGGTAACGGAAAAATATATTCATTGTCAATTATTTTTTTGTTAAATATTTTTTTAATTCGTTCTAACAAAAAAAGTATCTCCCTGAGGAAATACTCAAAAATAGAATAAATATGATACAAATAATACGCCAAAACATGCACCGCCAAGATGCGATTTCCATCCAACACCAGGCATAAAATTCATTCCTAAGTTCAATAATAATGCTGTCAGCAATGAAGGACTGCCCGTAATTCCTTCTATTCCATACGTAGCAAATATCAAAGTAACCTCCACTGCAAGCAACCCATAAATTCCACTGCTCATGCCACCAGAAATGGAATACTCATCTCCCATAAGATATGCAAATATATTTCCTGTGATGATAGAGCCAAACAATAAAATACTGTATCTCACTGGTCCTAACATCATTTCCATACTTGATCCCATTGACCATAAGCAATACATGTTAATGAGTAGATGTGCTACTGAGAAGTGAACAAATCCCGCTGTTAAGAATCTATAGAATTCTTTTTGAATGTTATAGGATGGCTTTTGTAGAGCACCGCATTCTACAAGTGCTATGTCATATGTCTCACTCTTTTGCTTTTGTACTAGACGTATATAATTCGCAATACAAAGAATAATTACAGTAAGTGTTATGATCATCGTAAATACCTCCGTATAAGCAATATTCTACCATATTCAGTATAAAGAAAACCACCTGCCAGGAATTCAGCAGATGGTTGAAAATTATTTTAAATTGACACGGATCCAATCTCTCATTTCAACATGTAGTTCACTAACCCAATCACTCGTATATTGTCTAATATAGATTTCTGTATCTGAATATTTAAAAATATCGCCCTGTTTAACATCGATATGCTTTTGTGTAGGATTTTCAGGATTTGGAATTAAATCGTTAACAGTATATACAGGATTCGTATTTTCAATCTTCACTGCAAGCCAGCCCTTATTATCTGAAGGTTTCCAATAATTATTTTTATCTATAGCTTGATCTTGAGATGCTACATAATAATTACCATCGTATGTATAAATATTGCCCTTCACGACAGAATTTGGCTTAACTGTGTTGTCGTTTTGTATTGTTGGCCAGCTTCCACTACAATTAGTGATTACCCAATCTGGTACATTAGGATTTGGCGCTGCTGAAGGTGCAGGTTCTTGTGTAGGTATAGGTACAGGTGTTGGTTGAATACTTCCACCACCTTGAGAGTTTGAATTTGTACCCACTGGTACCCAGCTCGTAGACATTACAGTTCCATTGTTTCCAACAATGACTTGAATGATATTCTTTGAACCATCTTCACTCACAGGTACACCATTTGCACCTGTTTGATTTTTATATGGTTCTTTTGTACTCTTTCCGTATCCAGCAATACCTTCACTATTATTCTTATTTGCCATTGCAATTCCAGCATCAAAATAAAAAGTGATTGTATCATGGCTGTCTGAATCTAAATATTCTGCTACTGCACTGCTTTTGCCGCAGATACGTGTGTCTGGTCTGCCTATAGGTTTGCTTTTGCAATCTGTGATGAAAACAATGGCAATGAAATTGCCACAAGTATTGCAATGATAGCTACAACAATAAGTAATTCTGCTAATGTAAATCCTTTATTCTTCATTTTCAACATGTTTTTATTATACCTGTAAACTAATGCAAAAAAGGAATCTTTCGATTCCTCTTAGTCCAATTTTTTAATTTCAGCAACTGTATTCTCATAAGTTGTTTGAATCTTTGAGAATAGTTCATCTGTACCTTCAAGTTTCCCAGCTCTTAAAATTTCTGTAATATTAACAACATCTTCTATCAGCTGAGAAAAACCAAGATTCAAACAGATACCTTTTAATGTATGTGCTGCACGAAATGCTTTTTCAGCATCTTTGTCAGCTAAGCCCTGTTTTAATTCTGCATAGCTTTGATCAGATTCAAATTTCTTAACAAGTTTAATAATCAATGCGTTATTTCTAAGGCGAGAAAAAACATCTTCATAATCGCCATGCATTGCTTCATAGCATTCTTTTATATCCATACAATTGTCTCCCTATATCATTGTTCAAGAGGAAAGGCTGGTTATTATTAAAAGGAAAATATAACTAGAGATTCCACCAAATATTATAACAAGTATATAACCGATTTGCCATAGCTATCAGCACGCATTTTCCTATATATTTCCTTGAATTTTGCTTTATTTATGCTATTTACAACTTGGAATAGGATGGAAGCTTAATTGCATCAAAAGAGTTCATTAAACTTTCATACAATTCTTCTGCCGTCATTTGATCAGCGTCAACTTCATGATTCCAAATTCTAATGCATACTTTCTGTTCTGTGTTCATATATGTGTCCTTCTTTCTTTGTACGCCAATACTTTAGCATTCATCGTTATTTTTACTGTCCATTTTTATGGACACATATACATTTTGCTGTTTTTGTTTTTTAACGTGTGGAAATAATAGGCGTATAATACTAGTCGGAGGTACCTATGAGTCAAATTGATACTAAAGAAATTCAACTACATAATGGCGTTGTGATTCCAACTCTTGGATATCGTGTAGATAAAAATCATGGTGAAAACAACTATGAAAGAATATTAAGTGCAATCAATGTCGGTTTTAGACATTTTGATATTTCTCCAGAAAGCATTACAGAAAAAGCAGCTGGAAGGGCCTTCCAGGATTCCAAAGTCAATCGAAGCGAACTTTTTATCACAGCGAAACTAGATAATGATAATCATGGATATCAACAGGCCTTAAGAGAATTTGATCATACACTAAAAAGATTACAGACAGATTACGTTGACCTCTTCTTAATCAACTGGCCAAATCCTTCAAAATATCGTGATACATATGAAGAAACAGCAATCGAAACATGGAAAGCATTAGAAACGATTTATAAAGAAGGAAAAGCTAGAGCAATTGGTGTTGCAAACTATGAAGCTAGACATATTGAATTCTGTCTAGAACAGTCAGAAATTGCCCCAATGGTAAACCAGGCTAGAATCTATCCAGGATTCCCATTCAATGACAATTTATATTGTGCAAATGAACACAACATTCAAACAGAGGCATTTTTACCTCCTATGAATGATGTCATTCTTAATTCAAACGAATTAGCAATTTTCGCAAACAAGTATCACACAACCCCACGTGCAATTGCAACAAGATATCATCTTGAAAAAGATTGTATCTCATTATGTTCCGGAAAGAATGAAGATGAATTAAGACAATGTTTTGAAGCATTTAATTTCGATATCAGTGATACAGATATGAAATTCTTAGATGCCATGAAAAACTATGGACCAGAAAATATTAATCCAGATACTTGCAGCTTCTAAAAAAAGGATTCTGAAGTCAAACTTCAAAATCCTTTTTTTATGCTTGCAACTGATCTAGGTTTGCCCTGGATTTCACTTCTTGTTCCAGGTGTCTGACAGTTAAAATGCAAGCTGGAATGATGTATAGGCATCCGCCAACCCATGCAACCTGATCACAGAATGTAATCGCATCATAATGGAAAACTGGAACTAATAAGATTGCTACAAAGCATCTGCAGAACATTTCTGCGCCTCCAGCCATGACAGCTCTTGAAGCATATCCAAGCCCCTGTACAGATGTTCTTAAAACATTCAAGATTCCAAGTGTCCACCAGAAAATACCCATTCTTCTTAAATATAATGCACTCGCATCCAGTACTGCTGCTTCACTGGCTGAAACAAATAACATTGACAATGTTCTTCCAAAAAAGAACAATATAACACCAGCAATTGCACCATAGCCTACGCCAATTGCCGTACCCTGTCTAATACCAGTTTTAACTCGATCCATCTTTCCGGCACCATAGTTCTGGGAAGCAAATGTGGAAACTGCTGTAGCAATTGCATCGAAAGGACACATCATAAATGCCTTGATTTTCATTCCTGCAGTAAAGCCTGAAACATAGATTGTTCCTAAGCCATTATTTGCACTTTGCATAACTATGGAACCAATCGCAGTAATAGAGAACTGCAGTCCCATTGGCATTCCCATAACAATCAAATCTTTTGAAATTTTACCATTCATATGACGATCTTCTTTATGAGGGTGTAGTATATGAAATTTTTTAACAATTAATAATAAGCAAAGAATTCCAGAAACGCCTTGTGAGAATATCGTAGCAATTGCAGCACCTGCAACGCCCCATTTCAAAACAACAATACAGAAGAAATCCAAAAAGATATTTAATACTGCAGACATTGCTAAAAAATAGAATGGTGTTTTACTGTCGCCAATTGCACGTAAGATACTAGATAAATAGTTATACAGGATTGTACAAGGAATTCCTGCAAATATGATTGCTAAATAACTGTATGACTGTGAAAAAATATCTGCTGGCACTTGTAATAATTCAAGAATTAAAGCACATAATGCAACTGTTCCAACAGCCATCACAACTGCAATGACTGCGGATAAAATACCACCACAATACACATACTTCCTTAAACCATCATAGTCTTCTGCACCAAATCTTTGTGCAACTGGAATACCAAATCCAACACATGTTCCCATACAGAATCCCAACACTAGAAACTGCACAGAAGAAGTTGCACCAACAGCAGCCAAAGAAGAAGAACCTAATGTCTGTCCTACAATAGCAGCGTCCACCATGTTATATGTTTGTTGAAATAAATTACCTAGCAACAGTGGCAAAGCAAAATTCAAAATCAACTTCAATGGATTTCCATTCACCATATTTCCTTTCACTCACATCACCTTCTGAATAATAAATAGTATTTTACATCATTTTTACTATTAACAAACAAAAGGATGACAGAAGTCATCCTATGTTCCTCAATACTGCCGTGGGCCCCCCAGCTATCAAAAATAGCAGACCCCACATATCGTATCATCAGCTGTCCAGGGATTCTTTCAGCCTCGCAGTATTTGTTAGAAATAGTATAGTCTGTTTTTTTATTTTCTCAACAAAAAAAACAGACACTCTTTCACAAGCATCTGTTTTCAACATGATTCTATGAATTAGCCAACGTAGTCAGCTGCCTGAGTACCAGCAATTCTACCGAATACTACGAAGTCAGCAACTGCATTACCACCAAGTCTGTTAGCACCGTGTACACCACCAGTAACTTCACCAGCAGCAAATAATCCAGGGATAACATTATTGTCTGTATCTAATACTTCTGTATTTGTATCAATTACAAGACCACCCATTGTATGGTGAACACCTGGCTGAACCTTAATTGCATAGTATGGAGCTGTATCTAACTTATCAGCGAATGTAGTTCTGTTGAACTTTTCATCCTTCTTGCTTTCTACACACTTGTTCCATTCATCCATTGTGGAAGCAAATGTCTTTTCATCCATTTCCATAGCCTTAGCTAATTCTTCATATGTTTCGCCCTTTTCAGCATATCCCTTGTCAATATAGCCCTGGATAACTGCAGAAGCATCAGCCATCTTCTGATCAACGATCAACCAAGCATAGCCACCTTCCTGGCTATTTTCAGCAGCACTTACAACGTCTCTTGTACCAACTTCATCTGTAAATCTTTCACCAGACTGGTTAACTAAGATAGCACCATCACCACGAAGACCTTCTGTAATTAATACAGCATTATCTCCTTCAACATGTACTGTTGGGTGTAACTGAATCTGCTTCATATCAACTGTAGCAGCATTTACATCATCAGCAGTAGCCATTGTGATACCTTGACCCTGTGCACCGTTAGCATTTGTTGTAATATAACCCTTGAGATCAGGATTCTGTTCAGCAACCATATCGTTGTTAGCACCGAAACCACCAGTAGCAAGTACAACAGCCTTAGCATTTACAGTAACCTTGTTACCTGTCTTACCTTCAGCTTCAATACCTGCAGCCTTACCATCCTTCATAATGATTTTGTTAGCTGTTGTGTTATAAAGAACTTCTACACCTTCTTTTTCAACCTGCTTTTCAAGAATTGGAATCAAATAAGAACCTACAGAAACAACCTGTCCCTGATCATTCACTGGTCTATGAATTCTCTTAACAGAAGCTCCACCGAACTGACCAACATTCTTAAGATCAGCACCAATTGTGGATAACCATTCGATAGAATCAGCACTGTTTTCAACTAATGTCTTAACAAGATCAAAGTTGTTAACAGCCTTACCACCGATCATTGTATCTAATTCCATTAATTCAGTTGAATCAAAGTATCCTTTAGGATCCTTCTGATATTCATCCCACTGCTTCTTAACTGTTTCTGTTAATGCAGCAATGTCTTTATTGTCTTTATATGCTTCAGCTGCTGCTAATGTCTTTTCAACACCAGCTGATTCTTCAAATGTATTTTCATCTTGGTAAGTTGTCTTAGCAGCGTTCATTCCACCTGTTGCTCTAACAGAGTTTCCGCCAGCTGCAGACTGACTTTCTACAACAACTACATTTTTACCTTCATTTGCAGCAACGATTGCAGCTGTCATACCAGCACCACCAGCACCAACGACAACGACATCTGCATCCTTTGTAACGTCTTCTTCTTTCTTGCCAGCATTTGCTGTTGCATAGTCATCAGGATTGAGACCAGCACTCTTTAAAGCTTCCTTAGCTGCTTCCTTAATAGCATCAGAAGTTACAGTTGCACCAGAAACACCATCAACATTGATTGTATTTCCTTCAACCATTTCACCAGGTAACTGTTCAAGAGCTTTTGTACCAATTCCTTCTGTTTCCTGTTTTCCTTCTGCCTTAACATCAGTAATGACAGAATCCTTAAGTGTTAATGTAACATTAACATCACCACCAAGACCTTTTGCTGTACCAGTATATTCACCTGATACACCTTTTCCTGCTGAAGAACATGCAACAAGACTCATCGCCATCATTGCACTCAACAGGAGCTTTCCAATCTTTTTCATTTTCATTCTCTCCTTTGGGTATCAACCCGCCATATAGCTTAGCATGCTTATTTTTATATTCAACTGTTGACATCCATTTTTAAGAAAAAAAGACTGTTTCCAGTCCTATTCTCCATTCTGTAATAATGCAAAGATTTGATCCTTCTGCTTCTCCATATCAGAATATCCTAACTGATACAATTCCTCACAAGTTGCAGGATCACCTTTCCATCGAGATACCTTCAGTGTTTTAGAAGGATAGATGTTAATTGCATCGCCTTTTTCACACATATCATCTATGATTTTTCTTTGCTTGTAGTAATTTAAATGTCTTACTTTGTAGTCTTCTGCCATTTGAGGACATTCTCTATAAATCAGTTTCATTAACCAGCAAACAATCTTAGAAGATGGTTTACGTACATAATCTTTTGGTTTCGTTGTAATAACAAGACATTTTGTACAGTTCTGTTCAAGTGCTCTTTCAATTGGAATCATTTTTGTAATGCCACCATCCATCAAACGATAGCCATTTACATCAACAACTGCAGATGCAATTGGAAGCGCACATGCACCACGAATAATCTTCATTTCTCGATCTAATTGTTCTGCATTGAAGTAAATTGTTTTGCCCTGCGCTAGATCATAACATCCAACTTCCATAGGAAGGTTTTCTGAAATGATTTTATCGACATTCATACCTTCTTTTTTTCTCATATCTTCTTCGAATACACGCTGATAATCAACATAGTGTCCACAGCGTAACAATGCTTTTAGTCCAACGACATCCTTTTGACATGTATAATATGTTGCCATTTTATGTGCAACTTCTACACGATCTTCCAGATAAAAAGATAGATAGGCAGCTCCGCTTGAAATACCAACATAATAATCAAACTTTACATTGTTATCTTTCAGCCATTCCAGGGCACCAGCAGTATACGCACCACGAATACCGCCGCCTTCTAATACAAGTCCTAACTTTTCCATAACTTTTTCTCCTATACCAACGGAATCATAAGATTCAATACTGCTCGAATCATTCGAACAATGACATTTGTTTTATGAATTTCATCTAATGTAACTAAATGTGATTTCTCACAAGCATCTAAAAAGTTCTGTTTAATCTTTCTGATTTCACTTGTTTTATACATTAAACAACCATTTTCATAATGCAGAAAATAACTGCGATAATCTGTATTTGCACTGCCTACAATTGCAAGAGTATCATCCGCCACAAAATTCTTTGTGTGATTAAATCCTGGTGTAAATTCATAAATCTTAACACCTGCTTCTACAAGCTGCTTATAAAAACCACGTGTTATTTCAAAAACAATTTTCTTATCGGGAATATGCGGTGTCAGGATTCTTACATCAACTCCACTCTTCGCACTTAAAATCAATTCTTGTTTCATCGTTTCATTCAAAATCAAATATGGTGTATCAATATACACATAATCACGGGCATATTTTACCATATTCAAATGCATGTTTAATGCAACGCTTTCTTTATCTGTAGGCGTATCAGACCATGGCTGATAATATCCATAATTTTCTTTTACTGAATAAGGAATATGATACTTTTCATAATCAACTTTCCCTTCCTCTTTACTGCGAACATAGGATAGCATTCCCATAAACATGACTGTATACGACCATACTGCTTCCCCTTCAATCTTCGTGGCACTATCTTTCCAGTATCCATAACGAACAATGCGATTGACATATTCATCTGCTAGATTCACACCGCCAATAAATGCAATCTGATTATCAATCACAGTAATTTTTCTATGATCTCGATTATTCATCTGAATGATAAAACGTGCTCTTACATGATTGAATCGATGTGCTTCAATGCCTATTTCTCTCAGCTGTCTTGAATAGTGATGTGGAAGTGTAATGGAACCAAAATCATCATAGATGAGTTTTACTTCCACGCCTTCTTTTACTTTTTGCTTTAAAACTTCTAGAATTTCATCCCATACAGAACCTTGTACGATAATAAACGTTTCAATGAAGATAAAATGTTTTGCGTTTTTCAAAGCTTCAATATAATGTGGAAACCATTCTTCTCCTGAAGCATAATACTCACTAGAAGTGTGGTTATAGACTGGCAGTCCAAGTCGATTGACTCCATAATGGAATATCCTTTTTGCACCTGCATCAATATCATTATGGGTATCTATATCTACATTTTCCCGCAAGAGATGTTCCATTTTCTTGTTTGCCCGAATCGTTCCATAATACAGTTTCTTTGGAACATGTCGATTTCCAGCTAAAACATACAATGGAATCCCAATGACTGGAGCACCAAGAATCACTGCTACCCAGGCAATTTTATAGGATGGATCTTCTTCCCGATTGATAATATAAATGCAAAATAAAATAGCGATCAAAGAAATAAAAGGCAATGCTTTTTCTGTATATGCAACACTATAAAAAAGCAGTGCAAAAAACACAAACTGTAATATTACAAGTGGTGCCACAATAAATAGACGGCTTGTTAAGATCTTCAATATTCTTCGCATGCCTTATATTCTATCATTTCTATTTCAAAAGAGTAAATAGTGTCAACAAATGTGATAAATTGTATAATTATTTGTTCTTATAGCTCATATTGATAAATACACTTTACTGTCTCTCCCCTTTGATAGAGCCAATGACTTTCTGGTACATCAACAGTTTCTAAAAGTGTTCCATGTAAACGCTGCAGCGTACATAAAGAAGGAATATTATCTGGGGAACAAGTAATGATCAGTTCTTTCATTCCATATTCTTTTTTTGCAACTTCAAATAACTGCAGACAAGCTTTGTATGCATAACTGTTTCCACGAAATGGATAATAGATACGATACCCAACCTGTCCTGCATAATAAATTTCATCATTCATTCCTAATCGAAGATCACATTCACCTACTTTTTGATTTGTATGTTTTTTACAAATTGAAAAATGAACATCTTTTACCCAACTTGTAGAATCAGATGCATCTTCCGTATAATTCAAATGTAATGATACTTCATCAAGATTTCGATGAAAAAATGGAATATTCATACTCTTATTGTAGATTCATTTTAAACAAATAGATACAAAAAAAGATTAGATATCAAACAATCTAACCTTTCATAATTGTTGGGAAATCTGCATATGTAATGATTCCTAATGGTTTTTCATTTGTTTTTCCATGTTCTGTAATCAATATCGCAAGTAATGAATTTCCTTCTCTTACCGCTCTATCAAATCCATGAATTGCTAACTGAATATTTGCATTCTTAGGAAGAAACAGCACTCTTTCATTCTCTCTATGTATCATTGCATCTTTTACGCAGCCTTCTTCCTGATGATATAACGCATATTTTGCAATCATAGGTGCTGTTAATAAACCGACATAGCGATTTTCTTCATATACTGGAATCTTACTGGAATCCATCTGCTCCATTAAGGAAAATGCATGTTTGATAGAATCTGACTTTTTCACTGTTTTTACAGGTGTACGTGCAAAATTCAGTATTGAATCATCCATATCTAATAAACGTGCAATTCTTTCAATATTTTCTACAACAGAATCACAAGGCTGTGCAATGATTTCCTGCTTCACACCACGCATATGTACTAATGCATTTCTAAGTTCACTATATTCTCTTAGTTCTTCCTGATTATTTGCAATAATACGATTGTGTGGTGCTAAACGAGATAATAGTTGTGAAAATGGAACATATCTTGTCTCTTTAGCAAGTGAAGCCATTTTTGTTTCCAGCTGTGCATACGCATCTAGAAATCTTTCCGCATTACTTTTCAATTCCATAATATTTTTTTATTGCCTGATAGTAAGCGTCTGCAGCTTTTTGATATCCTGCTTCATTTGCCCACGTATCAATATCCGTCTGATTTGTTACATAGATTTGATTACAGATTACAACAGGAACATCACACTTTTCCATCATATCCCATGTTTCTAATTGATAATCATTCGTGTCATCACTCGCTACTGTTTCAATCTGATATGAATCATCATCAAATGGCTGATAGTAAAGATAATTGACGGAAGGTGTCCATGTATCACTTGTAAATGCATCATGGATGCAATTTGCCAATTTCAAAGAAGCATCGTGTGTTGTTTTTGTTGGAATGTCTGCATAGATCTGCTGCCCATTTCTTGTTGCATCTGGTGTACCGGTTGCATGAATACTCAAAACAATATCTGCACCATCCTGTTTGATCTTATTCACTCTATCTTCAACAGTCGCAGAAGTAGAAGCATCATGTGTTAATACAACATCAAAATGACCATCATCTGTTAATAATACCGCAAGCTTTTCAACAACGCTTTCTGTAAAGTCAGCTTCATTGATAATACCTTGATACCCAGTATCTTCTCCACCAAACGCGGCATCTAAAGCAATCACTGTTTTCCTTCCTCTACATCCAGAAATTGCAGTACCGCATGTCAAAAAGATAAGCAATGCAGCCAGAATAATGATCATAGGATCTTTTAAATTTTCAATCAGTTGATTACGCTTCATCACTTTTCCTCATACTTTTTCAATACTTCATCAGCTTTCATGTGGTCTAGAATACTCTGTACGATCTGTTCCATTTCACTTCCACTTGAATAATCAGCCTTTGCGATATAGTTGACTCTTCCAACATCTTTGAGTGACTTTGCAACTGCATTGTTACTGGAATATACCGCAATAGATTTGCCACCATATTCTTTCACAAGACGCATGCAAGGAACATCCGTTAAGCCATCTGCAATATAAATCATTCTTTCAAATGGAATTGGACGTTCTGTCTGCGGAACATACTTGTTTAAGTCTGCATCATCATTCACATCTAATACCTGCTTATTGATACGGAAGATATATTGTGTTTTCGCTGTATAGTTGACAACCTGTGCAGGCCATGTCGCTGTATGTGTTTCATCATAATAGTATCTACATGCATAAATTCTTTTAAATTCATCTGCAATCGATGTTGATTTAATGATTTCTCTCATTCCAGAAGAAATAATATAGTGCTCTACTAGAAATCCAGCTTTTCTACCATAGTCATTGATTCTTTTGAACCATGTATCCACACCCTCAAACAAGACAATATCTTTTCCTTTATCATAAAAATATTCTTTTCTTAATGGCTGTCCAGCTTCCCGGAATTTTTTCGCTAATAAATACAAATATGCAGAAATAGAATCCATTTCATTTCTAACTGCAACTTCAGTAACTTCATCCCAGAAATCACTTGCCTTAGAATAACCAAGAGATGGAATTAAAGAATATTCCTGCATATCTTTTGTGCATAATGTTTTATCAAAATCATATACAATTGCAATCTTTTTCATATGGACAATATTATATCACAAACAAAAAGTGCTCTTTACAACAAAGAGCACTTATCATCAAAGTTCTAATAACTTCAAGATTCCAGCAACATAGATTTCAACCTGCTTTACAAGATCATCTACTGGACACCATTCATTTGCATTATGAATCTTATAATCCACATCAGGGAATGCACATCCAAAGGCAACAGTATTATTGATACCCTTTGCATATGTACCACCACCGATAACAAGTGGATCACGTTCATCACCTGTCACTTCAGTATATGCATCACATAATGATTGAATGAGTGGTGAATCTGGAGAATAATACAATGGATCATGTGTTGAATCAACGATGATTTCTCCACCTTCATCTTCCAGATACTTACTGCATGCTTTTACAATCTGCTTGCCAGTCATTGTAACTGGGAAACGAACATCAATATTACCACTGATAACACCATCATTCATATGAATATATCCACAGTTCAATGTTAAATCACTGTATTCATCTTTGAGATTTAAACCTAAGCCTTCCCCATTTGTATTTAAACCAATTCTACTGCAGTAGAAATCTACAAATGGATCCTGGAAACCAGCTTCTTTCAAGCCTGTCAGCAGGTAAGAAATTGCATTCACTCCAAGTGTTGGTGTGCTGGCATGTGCAGCTACACCTTGTACTGTAATCTTTACAGATTCATCCTGATCAACAACTTCAAATTCAATGTTGTTATTGTTGAAATAATCTTCCAGCTTTTTCTTAGAGAAAGAACATTTTTCAACAACGATATAACAGCTGCTGCAGACGATGTTTCCTGCAGTACCACCATCAATATCAATAATATTTGTTTTTCTGGATACATAGTGTGCATCCATGATACCCTTTTCTCCATTGATACATGGGAAATCACCATCTGGTGTAAAACCATAATCTGGCTGTTCATCATGATCAACATAATATTTCAAGCAGGCAGAACCTGTTTCTTCATTACATCCCATGATCAAACGAATTCTCTTATTCACTGGAATATTCATATCCTTGATGACTTTCATTGCAATCATGCTGGCAACAACGCCACCCTTATCATCAGAGACACCTCTTCCATAAAGAATGCCATCCTTTTCAACCATTGTATATGGATCTGTATTCCATCCATCTTCACGACGTGCAGGAACAACATCAAGATGACCAACAATTGCAATCAATTGATCTCCTTCACCCATTTCACCATATCCAATGTAGTTATCTAAGTTCACAGTCTTTAGTCCATCTTTTTCAAGCATATCCAACGCAGCATGTAATGCTTCTTTTGGCCCTTTTCCAAATGGTGCATCTGCATCTGCTTCTGACTGTTCGCTATTAATAGATACCAGTTCACCTAATCTTTTGATGATTTCCTCACGGTATCCTTCACACATAGATTTAACATCCATATTCCAAAACTCCCTTCCTAGAATTTTAATGGCTCTATTTTACTCTCTTTTTCATAAAAGTGATATATCTAATCCAACAGGACAATGATCACTTCCTTGAATTTGATCATAAATCATTGCATCCTTTACATTTTGACGGATTCGATTAGAAACAAGGAAATAGTCAATACGCCATCCCGCATTTCTTTCACGTGCCTTAAAACGATATGACCACCAGGAATATTTTACTGTATCTGGGTAGAGTGAGCGAAATGTATCTGTAAACCCAGCATTCAGCAGTTCACTCATCTTATTTCTTTCTTCATCAGAAAATCCAGCATTTTTGCGATTTGCCTGTGGGTTTTTAATATCAATTTCTTCATGGGCCACATTTAGATCGCCTGTGTAAATCACAGGTTTCTTTTCATCCAGTTTTTTCAAATGATTTCTTAAAAGATCTTCCCACATAACACGGAATGGAAGTCGTGTTAAGCCATCTTTTGAATTTGGAACATACGCACATACAAAGTAGAAATCTTCATATTCAAGTGTAATGACTCTGCCTTCTTTTGTATCATCACCTTCAATCCCATAAATACAGTGGATTGGTTCTTTTTTTGTATATACCAGAGTACCAGAATACCCTTTTTTCTCAGCACTGTTCATATACAAATGATACCCTTGTGGTTTCATCGTTTCTTCCAGCTGTTCTAGCTGCATCTTTGTTTCCTGTATCGCAAAGATATCAGCATCTACCTCTTGAAAGAAATCCATGAATCCTTTCTTCATGCATGCACGCAATCCGTTTACATTCCAAGAGACACATTTCATTTTACGATTTCTCTTGTTTCATTCTTCAGCCAGGCTTTTTCTTCTTCATTCAAGAATGGAGACAGCTTTTCATATACCATCTTGTGATAGTCATTGATTGCCTTGACTTCACAATCTTCAAGATAGTTTACATCAATTGCATCAAGATCATATGGACAGTATGTCATTGCTTCAAATTTCAGCCACTGGCCATAGAAATTCTTGGTATCCTTAACAACTAAAAGATCATTTTCAATACGAATACCTAATTTATGTGGTAGATAAATACCAGGTTCATCTGTAACGATCATGCCATCTTCCAACGGTACGGATGGTCTAGCAGCTGTTGGCATGCCCCAGCGAATACCATGGATACCTTCATGTACACCTAATACATGTCCTACGCCATGACCTGTTCCACACTGGTAATCAATGTTAATATTCCACATTGGTCGACGTGCAAGAATATCCAGGTTATTTCCTGTTGAGCCCTTTAAGAATACAGCTTCCTGTAAATCAATATGTCCCTTTAAAACAAGTGTATAGTACATCTTTTCTTCATCTGTTAAAGGACCACATGCGATTGTACGTGTGATATCTGTTGTTCCATCTTTGTATGTTCCACCAGAATCTACAAGCAGGAATCCCTTTGGATGAACATAAGAGAATTTTTCTTCCGTAGCAGTATAGTGCATCATTGCACCATTTTCCTGATATGCTGAAATTGTTGTGAAGGATGGTTCAATGTAATCTTCCTGTGCTTCACGTAATTCATACAGCTTATTCTGGGCAGATACTTCACTCATTGTATCTTCACCAACAGTTTCTTTGATCCACTTGATGAACTTCACCATGGCAACACCATCTTTTACTTGTGCATTATGCATCACTTCAATTTCAGTTTCATTCTTAACAGATCTGAAATGCATAATTGGAGAAATTTCATTTACAATCACATTATCAGAAGCAATATTTGTATATAGCTTAACATTTAATGAACTTAACTGAACCCAGATTGTCTTGTTATGTAAAGAAGCAATATCTTCACTCAAAGCATTGTAAGCCTTGCATGTAACACCATTTTCAGTCAGATAATCTTTTACATCAGCAATCTTTTCTTCATCAACATAATAGAAAACATCATCATTTGTTACCATAGCAAATGCATATGTTACTGGAGTACATGGAATATCATTTCCACGAATATTCAACAGCCAGCATGGATCTTCCAATAAAGTCAGAATCAATACATCTGCATCTTTTTTCTTCATTTCTTCACGTACCATTTCAATACGTTGTTTTGCATCTGTTCCTGTATATTTTGTATCAAGAACATAGACTTTTTCCATAGGAAGAGATGGGCGATCATTCCAGATCATACCAACAAGATCTTCATCAACGTGCATTTTTGCATTCTTCTTTTTCAATGCATCAGAAATCATCAATGCATCTCCACTAGAAACAACAGAACCATCAAAACCTAAAAGACCATTTTCCGGTGTATTCTCGATTGCAAAAGTAACTGCTGCAGGAACACCTTCCTGTCCCATACGCATTAATTCAACACCTGTTCCTTCAAGTTCATCTTCTGCCTGTGTAAAGTATCTGCCATCTGTCCATAGACCCGCAAAATCCTTTGTGATGATTGTGCATCCAGAATCTCCAGAGAATCCAGACATATAGCTCTTGCATTTAAAGTAGTCAGCCGTATATTCATCAGATAGATGATCATCTGCATTTGGCATGTAATAAACATCAATGCCTCTTTCCTGCATTAATTTTCTTAGTTGTTCAATTCTTTCTTGTACTGTCATTATTTATACCTCACGTGACTATTATAATCACGAAAAGAAAAAGATTCTACACACAATAGAATCTTCTTACCCTATGACACCTTTATCTGCGTTTTTCAATACTTCAACTTCAGCTGCATCTACATCATCAATATGTTTTCCTGCATATTTCTTTGTTTCTTCTACAACGATTCTGCTTAATAAAAGTACCGCAACAATATTTGGAATTGCCATTAAACCATTCATCAAATCTGCAAAATCCCAAATCACATCAATCGAAGTGACTGCACCAATAAATACACAAACGACCCAGATAACTTTATATGGCTTAATTGCTTTTTCACCAAATAAATACACTGCACATCTTTCGCCATAATAATACCATCCAAGAATCGTTGAAAAGGCAAACGTGATCAAGCCCAACACAAGAATTGGCATTCCAATGACTGGTATTGTTGAAAAAGCCTGTGAAGTTAGTAATGCACCATTTCCACTTAATGCATCAATACCTGGATAGCGAAGAATACAGGAAACAAGAACCAGTCCAGTTAACAGACAGATAACTACTGTATCCCAGAATGTACCTGTCATTGAAACAAGTGCCTGTCTTTTTGGATTTCTTGTCTTTGCGGCAGACGCAATCAGTGGTGCGCTTCCCATACCAGATTCATTTGAAAATAATCCTCTAGCAAATCCATATCTGCAACATACACTGATTGTTGTTCCAACAAATCCACCACCAATTGCATTTGGATCAAATGCTCCTTTTACAATTGTTGCGATTGTTTGAGGAATATATTGAATATTCATAATAAGAATAACGAAACATCCAATCACATAAAAACCTGCCATAAAAGGCACTAGTTTTTCAGAAACTTTAGAAATACTTTGAATTCCTCCAAGAATGACAAGAGCAACAACAACTGTTAATACAATTGCGGCAACAATCGATGGAATTCCAAAATTCTGATTCAGATTTTCTGCGACGCCATTCGACTGCACCATGCATCCAATACCTAAACCACACACTGCAGTTAAACCAGCAAATATGATTCCAAGCCATTTCATATGCAAGCCACGATCTAAGGCATACATTGCGCCACCAATCATGCTTCCATTTTCACTTTTCACACGATACTTCAATGCAATCAAAGTTTCAGAATACTTTGTTGCCATTCCAAAGATACCAGTGACCCACATCCATAAAACTGCTCCCGGACCGCCCAAAGCTATCGCAGTTCCAACGCCAATGATATTTCCTGTTCCAATCGTGGAAGATAATGCGGTTGTTAAAGCACCGAATTGTGAGATTTCTCCATTTTCTCCATCATCATCTGTAACTGATAATTTAATAGCTTTTAATATTTCCTTTTGAATAAATCCAGTGCGAATCGTCATGAATATATGTGTACCAATCAAAACTAAAATGAGTGGCCATCCCCAAAGGAATGTATCTAACGAATGTATTAAATTCCCCATAAAAACCTCTTTTTGATTTACAATTATACACTTTGATATTGCAGTTGTAAAAAAACCAAGTCATTTCCATTTAAGGAAGCGTCCTTGGTTTATAACATTATTTGCCGTATTTTAAATCATCCAGGAAATACTCTAATATATTTTCTTGATATCCACTTTTTCTCATTTCTTGCATTTGAAGAGCCGTCTGTTTTAAAACAACATTTTCTAAATTCTCTAATTGTCTCAATCTAGCTTCAGATATAGTTTCTTGAGATATGCTATTTTGATAATCTTTTGGATGCATTCTCCAAACATGCAACTGATTTGGATACTTTTGAAATAATTTATCACAAATCATCAAACCTTCTGGATCACAATCTCCACTGTAATAGATTTGATTGTTACTTTCAGCAAGTAAAGAAATGATTTTTTGTGCAGTAGTTGACAATTGTCCAGAAGTGCAAATGATAGCGACATGTTTGTTTCTAATTTCTTTCAGGAGATACGAAAAGACCATTTCATTCTCTACTACATAAACTTTATTATCATCTGTTGTAATTGCATTTACATCCATAATATTGGCATATGAAGCCATAAATGGCTGTTCATACGCATAACATGCTTCACATCCTTGATGAAATCCATCATTTCTATTTAGATGCACATTATAAATTGCTACGCATCCTGCGATTTCATCTTTACTTAAGCCGGCTTTTTCCATCAATGTATACCAGTCTTGTGTGCTTTTTATTTGCCCAACATGAAAAATATATGTCAAAAAAGAAACAAACAGGTTTGCAGATTCACTTCCTTTATCTAAAAAATGAGGATTTCCACTAATGCGAGATGCAAATACAGCAATAGGAACATTTGTTTGATTTTCTAATACAAGTTTCGCACCAAAAATAACATTTTTAAATATATCAAACACTTTTTCTTGTTTTTCTTTTTTTAATCGAACAAGAATTCTATATCCTGATTCTTTATTTAAAAATAGATGATCAACCCATTCATATAAAATTTCATGAGCATGATTTTCTTTCAGAATTGTATATAGATTCGATTGAAATCGATTTTCTTCATCTTCTTTATTTTTCTGCAAATCATTTTTCGTTATGATCGTATAACCAAAGTAGCAATCTATAACTTCTTTTAAATCTAATGGTGCAAAATCACTTTCCTTCAAAGAGTTTTCAAAGTCTTTTACAGATAATTTAATCTTATCACTTTCAAAACGAATACCTGTAATTCTAGTCAAATCATTGATTTCTTCTTTTGTAGCATCTAAAATCGTTATTTTTCCTGTAAATCGGCCATAAGAAACCCATCGCTTTTTAATCTCATTCATACATCTTTCAACATTTTTCGTCAAAAGATATTCTGCACATTTCTTACTACCTTCCATTTAAAACTTTCTCTTTTCCATTCCACAAATAATTGACTACAGTAACAAAATTAGCATTGAGTGGTCTTAATAACTCACTAATATGCAACCTCTGAACAGTTGGATAACATCCCCACAATACTTGCGAATTCATAATATAGTCAAGATCTAATGCTTCCACCATTTCAAACATACTTGCTATATTTATTTCATCTACGCCTGCGAAAGCTTCATCTAATGCAATCAACCTTGGATGATCTTCTTTTTTACACTTCTGATATTGTGCATTGACAGAAGCAAACAATGGAACATACATTGCCATAGCTTTTTCACCACCGGAAAATCTATTAAATGCAGCATTGGTTAGATCTTTCTTTGATTCATTTTTTCTTGTATAGCTCATTCTGAATGTATACCATTTACGATAATCTAAAGCATTTCTAACAAGCTCCATATAATTAACAATCAAATTATTCATTTCTAATTGTTGTTTTTCTCTTTGAATTATACTTCGAAAATGTTTAGATACACGTGTTATATCGTCTGTAGTAATCAATTGCTTGTCGCGAATTAAAATCTTCTCAAGGTCTTTAACATCCATTTCATCGATATCTTCAGGTGCCTTTTCTTTCCACTCCAATGAAAATGTTAATCCCATTGAGGTATCCATTTTTTTCATCAAACGCGACATTTCTTTTACCCATGTACGACTTTCTTCAATACGATCCGTTAGTTTTTCAGAAATCGTTTGAGATAGTATTTCTTCAAATATCTTCCTGTCATTTTCACGTATTAATTCATTTTGACTTTCTATTTTCTGACTTAACTCTTCTATGAATTCTCCCAGTCCAAGTTTTTGACCACTAATAATACCTTCTACAATAAGTCTTCTTCGATCTGATTTCTGTTCTTGTTCTTCCGCAAATACAGGGGTAATTGTTACATTATAGTTCACAAGATTGCTTGTATTTCGTTGTGAAATTTCACGTAATCTTCCATCCATTTCTGTCGACGGTTTCATGATAAAATTCTTTTCTTCCTGTGCTATTGCCTGTTTTGCAGATTGTTCAAGAGATTGTTTCTGATCTTGAATAACAAATTTCAATTCTGTTTCTTCCTGATAATATTGTTGTACAATAGCGAGAAACTTTTGTTTTTCATTCTTATCATTTTCTTTTTGAACAATTGTATCTTTAGATTTATTTAGATCATGTTCTAGAATTGCAAGATCACTATTTAAATTTTGAATTCGTTCTTGCAATATTTTTTCTTGTTCTCTCAGTGCTTTAACCTTACGAGCATTTTCAATGATTTCTGGATTATTCATCAGTTCTTGAATTTGAGATAATTGTTTTTCACAGGATTCTGCTTTGGATTTATATTTATCTCTTTCAAGGTACAAATCATCAATTTCGCACAGAGCTGTATCTCTCATTGATTGCTGTATTTCTATTTGGTCCACATAGCTTTCTTTTTGAAGAAGTGTTTGTGAAAGAGCATGAACATATTCTTTATAAGAATCTATTGCATTTAAAATATCTTCATAAGTATCTATATTTCTAGCATATGGTAACATTTTACAGATAGATAACATTTCTCGTTCTGCTTCCTTAAACAGTTGGTATGAACGATTCATTTTTTCATCCAATGTATCTTGTTTTTCTCGTAAAACCTGCAATTGTACTTCTAGCTTATGAATACAATCTAATATGGAATTCAATTCTTTTGTATCAGGAATCAATAAATATTCTTTCTGCATTTCAAGTAAATCATTTTGTTCAGAATCCATTTCTGCTCTTTTGTCATCTAAAAGTTGCTTTATTTCATTGATTTGTTGTTCAATATTGAATAATAATTGTTCCTTTTTTCTTTTTCTCGCATTGACTCCAATATATTCACTACTGTCTTTTTTTACATGGCCTTCAATCATCCCATGACGATAGTATCCATCTTTTTTTAAAACAAGTTTCCCAACATCATTTGTTATATTAGATAGTATGTTTTTTACAGATTGCTTTACTTCATCTGGAAGATTTTCTTCGATTGTAAGATCATGAAAAACATTTATTCCAAAACTATCTTCATAAATCAAAGCATCTAACAATTGTGGAAATTCATTTTGAATACGAAGATAATCATGTTTAGATACAACTAAAGCATCTAATAAACCAGCTTTATGTAATTGTTGTTCCAAAATAGCCTGTTCACTCTCAGACAATGAATCGGAAAATTCTACTGTCTGATAAAAAGGAAATGCATGTATTTCTGCTTGTTTCAATTTTTCTCTAGAAGCAATCGCATCTTCATCACGAATAGGTTCCACTTCTTTTTGGCTTTCAACTTTACGATATTCTTCTTTCTTTTGATTATATTCAGAAAACAATTGTTTTTCTTGTGCCTTCAATTGTGCAAAATAATATTTTTTCTTTTCTTGCTTGTTAGAGTAATCATTATATAAAATTTCTATCAATTTTGTTGCATCTGATGGTACTTCATATTCTTCAATTACTTTTGAAGCTGACTTCATTGTGATATCGTCCAAATGCCAGAAACGATTTTCTGACAATTTGGAGATATCTAGCAATAATGCATCTTGCACCTTTTCTTTATCATTAGTGAATTGTTCAATTTGAAATTCTGTATCTTCATATAGTTTTCTGTTTTGATCATTTTCTTCTTTATCTGATGCATATTTTTTCTCTAAATCATTTGATTTTCTCAATAAATTTTGACCTTGCTTAACACTGTTTTTTAATGTATCCAACTTTGAAAAATATAGTTGATCATCAAATGTTTGATTTGTTGAAAGTTGTTCTTTTAAAGATCCGTGAAAATCATCTTTGATTTCATCATGTAATTCTTCCAGACAGCTGATAGTGTCATTCATTTGTTTCTGAGAATATTCTTCAAGATTTTTGTATCTTTTTATTTCAGTTTCTGCTTCAAAAACTGAATCATTTTTCTGTTGAATTTGTTTATTTTTATTCTCTGTGTTTTCAGTGTATTCTTCCAATTCTTTTTTTGTATTTTGATATTTTATATCAAGATTTTCAATTTCTGGATCAATACATTGCTCAATTTGCTTTTGAACAAAATCTTCTTCTATTTTTAAATCTTCTAATTCTTTTTTCTTTTCTAATTGATCTTTTTTCCACTGTTCCACTTCATGCAGAATGTCATCATAGTCTTTTTCACTAGTTTTTGCTATTTTTAACGCTTCCAAATAATTATGTGCTTTTTTGGAAATCATATAACGATTGTAGTGGTCATATTCTTTCATAATCGTATTTGCATCTGCATACGCTCTCTTCAACGCTTCTAATTGCTCTTGTATGTAATCCATCTTTTCCATTGCATCAACCATAGGACGAAGATCATCATCACTCAATACTTGTAACGATTCATTCAAGATTTCATACATTCTAGTTGGCTTGAATGTATTTGATAATTTCGGAGCTCTTACCTTGATCAATAATTTTATATATTGATCATATTGTTCAATTCTGTCAAAGCCGAATAAATACTCGTTTACAAAAGATTTATATTCTTTTGGAGAAGTAGTAAATGGAGTATCTTCAGATAATGCCTTTTTCATTTCTTGTTTTGACAAAGGAATTACAATGTTATCCCCAGATTCTCTATATAATTTCAAATCTTTTCCTATTCTTCTTCCATCCAGTAATACAAATCCCCAAAATGTCATTGGACGACCTTTATGCGCATTTTGTCCAATTGCAATCGTTCTATATTCATTTCCTTTTTTAAACTCTAAATATAAATAGCCTGTAGATTCTTCTTTTTCATTATCTCCCAAAAAATAATAATCCATCGTTCTGCTTCCCGTACCAAATGGATCCAAACGTGAAGGAGAACGATCACCATCTAAAATAAATGGAATAAAACTTTGTGTTGTGATTGATTTACCAGAACCATTTTGACCTCTTAAAAGTAGTTTTCCATCTTCTAATTCAAAATCTTCGTCCACATATAGCCAAAAATTCACAAACCCAATTCGATTCATTTTCCATCTTTCACTCATGTATTTTTTCCTCCACGTCTTTTGTATAGTTACCACCAGTCAGCACACATGCTGGATATATAACAATTTCTTCATCATTTTCATCAATCATCATCCATTTCTTCATATATTCTTTAACAATCGAAACAAATTTTTCATTTTGGATTTCTCTATACTCTTTTGTCCAAAGTTCCTGGTATTCCATCTTCACTTTTAAAAGGATATCTTGAAATCTCTCTTTAGAAATAATGATTGTTTCATCTTCATTCAAACTCATCTTTCTTTTATCCATAGCTGCTTCATGAATCCATTGAGAAACCAGTAATACGATTTCACTAATCATATTTGTTCTTGGATGAAAATCGCCAACTGGTTGCGCATCCACATAAACAATAGATGCATTATGAGAATTTACTAATAAAGAAGCTTTTAAATAGTGCATCACTTCTCTTTGAATAAATTGCCTTTTTGATTTAACATACATAGCTTCTTTTCCATTATCATCATTCCAGTACATTGCAGGTGATGTAATCAAATCTTGAAATACAGTTTGTGAAGTTTTCTCAATTTTTTGGTCATTGTTATTTTCGTTTTCAAAATCTTTCCAATCATTCATATTTTTTATTGATGATGAAAATTAGTAGCAAAATACCTTGATACTCCTGTATTTTCATACAGAACCTCACTACTAGCTTCATTTGAATAATTGCTTACATTTCCTTCATAGTTCTTCAACATATACATTTTTTCAGCATATTGAAGAACACGTACCAATGATTTTCTTTGATTGTATACGGTCCAATCTACTTCCATATATTCTTTCATCACCATTTCAATATAGTGGATTAATTCCGATAGCAAAAATTGGCTGCTCTCTTCTTTATCTTCTAAAAACATTAATAGTGCACATAAAAAGCAATAATCTCGCACTTCTGTAAACTCTTGAATTCCCATAAATGCTTTTGCATGTGCTGGACATTTTTCTATTTTTATCAATTGTTCTGTATGAATTAATTTCCAGCCAAGTACTTCTTGAATAAATTTAAGTGTATTCTTGTCAGATAACTCTTTTTTCACTTGATAATACTGCTCTTTGTTTTCATTTCTGATAATCCAATATTGTCCAAGTAACATTTCTAATCCGTTCATTTTTCAAACTCCAATATATATCTTGGCATCGTAATATCGCCATCTTCACAATGTAAAACACAATTTCCTTTTTCTCTTCTTAAAATATATTTTTCACCAAATTCCGTATTGCCAGTTTTTGAAGTATTCATATTAGCAAGTGAAATCCATTGCAGAATTGAAATTCTTAAATCAGGAGAAATAACATCATGAATTTCTTCAATACACAATCGATTATTCTTAATATACTGATATACTTGACTTTTCTTTTTATTTGCTGCTTCTTCATACTCTTGAAGAGCTATTATTTTATCCATTGTTCGACGCACCACACCTTGTCTTTGCCTTTTTTCACGATAATTTCTTGAATGAGATTGCAATTGAACAACATCACATTCTTGTATATACGCACTTTTTTTGATATCTTCTGTATCAATAGATTGATACATTCTAAAATGTTCAACATTTTGAATTCCGAACACATGTGCAGATAAACAATGTGCATCATTAATGTTGCTACAATTTCCAAACATTTGGATAAATTGTTTATAATCATCTTTTCTACTCACTCCATAGTTAGATAATTGCACAATCATATTTGCATTTTCAATGACGGATCGAATAATTTCATTTGTTATATCTAATATTCTTTCACACTCAGCTTTATGTCCATCAATCGCAATAAACCATTTTTCAAATGATATCCATTTCTTTTGAATGGATTCTTTCAATAATTCTTCACTTTGAACTTTATTTCCTAGATGAGGAATAGCCATTTCACTCTTTACAATTTTATTCATTAAACTTGTTTCAAATAAAATTTGTATCGTCGAAATTTGACTTTTAATTCTCTTAGATTTTAATTGCATCTGTCTAATAAAAGTCTGAAGATATTGAATCAATTTATCTTTATGCAAAATAAATTCAACAGATTTCATCAATGTCATTGTATCTGCAGAATAAAATTCCCTTAAATAACTTTTATAATTTAAATCCAGGTTTTTAAAATCATCTTGTAATAAATGCCACCATTTCATTAATTTCTTGTAATGAAAGTGAATTAACTTTTTCTGCATTTTTCAATGCATCTTCAATTCTCTGGAAATATCCAGTAGATAAGCTACTCGTTTCAATTTCAAGATTTTCCAGACGAATTGTCATTCTTTCCACTTCAATCGCTCTTTCACTCATAGAATAGCGATATTGTCTATTTTTATATTCTGCAATTGTATGGACAGTTCCAGGATCTTGGATTGCAATTAAATTACCCCATGTTACTAATTGATCTAAATCTTGCCTCATATCTTCCAAACTATAATCTTGAAATTCTGAATCCTCTTTTAATTTCTGAAATATTTCTTCTTTATACAAATGATTATTCATTTGTTCACTTTCAAGAAACATAACGCGCATAATACTTCTATAGGTTACATAATTAGGTGCAGTTAAATAGGAAGACTCTAATATTTGATTTTGATAAATTGCCATTTTATTTCCCCACGATTTCATCATTATAAATGATATGAAAATCTTTTTATCTTGACACTATTATCGCACAAATCCAAAGATTTTAATGTCCGTTTTTTTAGACAGTAAAAACCTTTTCATAAAAAAAGCTACTCACTATCTCATTCAGTAAGTAGCTTCATTTTGAATATAATACATCATTTTTAGAAAGAAGATAGACACAATACTGATTCATACTTATTCCTTCTCTTTGAGAATGTTCTGCAAGCGATTTATGAAGACTTTTTGGAATTCTCAATTTAAATTGCCCTGAATAATCATCTAAAGAATCTGGTTCATTTATCTCAATACCTTCTTCTATTGCAGCTTCAAGCCATACTTCCTTTGCATCAATTGCATTTGCCACTGCACTTTCAATTGTCTCGCCACAACTAATGCATCCAGGCAAATCAGGATAGGTAACAATAAAACCGCCTTCATCCTTATCTTCAACAATTTCCATACGATAAGCTTTTTTCATATAATCATCTATCGTTTTCATGTTTCATTTCCTCACTTTCTACAACTTGTCGCACCATTTCAACATATACTTTTTTTATTGGTTCATGTTTTGGAATTGTAATAGGCATACATCCTTCTTTCTGAATGTATAATGACTGCTTCCATTTTTTGGTGCTCTCATTTCATATCCATAGCTTTCCAATACTCTACGCAATTCTTGAAATCGGAGATCGTTTGATAATTTCTGTATACGCATTAATAGCTTTTCCCATTTCGACATCTTCAACCTCCTACCCAAATAATAATTGATACCACATATGGTGTCAATGTTTTTTATAAATTAAAAAAGCTACTCACCTTATTATGTGGCAAGTAGCATTTTCTCTTATTATTTTCTTTTTCTTCAGCTGTCAAAAGCTTTTCTTTAGATACTGTAATCTAATTGTCATCAGGAGTTTTCCTGAATCAGGAATCTATTCAGTTTTTCAGTTTAGACTGTCCATTGGTCTAACTCTTATGCAGACTTTTCTACTTTCTATTTTCTGTTACAGTTCTTTTTTTGATCTTCCATTATTTGTGAAAATCAATGGTTCTAATGATTGCTGTTCTTCTGGATGTTCCTGCATTACATCTAGAAGAACTTACTTAATATTCGAGTAGGATCTCCTTCATATGAATTCCTCCTTTTTCTTTTTAGAAGTCCTTCTTGTTTGTACTTATAATATAGATCATATTTTCTATAAGAATAGTCTATAATTTAAAGATTTTTTTCTGTATAATTATATTATTGAGGGTCAAATAAGACAGTATTATGTATCAAACGATTCAACCACATCATTTCTATAATCACTACGAACCAGAACTTCCAAAAAAAGGAGATATTCTTTTATCATATGATGGAAGAAATATTCTTCTAAAAAACGATATGTCATTCTTTCACTATGAAGATATTTCTCAAGATATACAGTATCGTTATCTATTTAAAATTGATGATACTAACTTTTATCTATGTGATCTCATGTTCATGCATCCAATATCTCTGGATATACAGACAATGCGTTCCTATCAGCCAAAAGAATATGCATTTGCGGCAATCACAGGCTGGCACTTGTATGACTGGTATCGTAATAATGTTTTTTGCGGAAGATGTGCTTCAAAAATGATCGAAGATACAAAAGAACGTGCAATGCGTTGTCCAAATTGTGGCAATCTTGTTTATCCAAGAATCAATCCCGTAGTCATCGTTGCCATCAAAAACGATCAAGATGAATTACTTGTTACAAAGTATGCACATGCATCATATTCCAAATTTGCACTTGTTGCGGGATTCATTGAAATTGGTGAAACAAGTGAAGAAGCCGCAATTCGTGAAGCAAAAGAAGAAACAGGATTAGATATCACTGATTTAACATTCTACAAAGATCAGCCATGGGGATTCTCCTCTTCTTTGATTTTTACATATGTTGCAAAAGCGCATGGAAATCAAAAGATTACACTAGAAGATCATGAATTAAAGATTGCACAATGGGTAACTCGCAACGATACATATGTAGATCCAAAAGATGATGCAAGTATTACTTCTGAAATGATCCACAAGTATTTAGAAGGAGAATTATAATTTATGGATTTTAATCAAGTTGTTTATCAAATCTATCCGCTTGGTTTCTGTGGAGCACCAAAAGAAAATGATGGTATTTTATCCCATCGCATTTTAAAAGTGATTGACTGGATCCCACATTTCAAAAAAGCAGGAATCACTTCAATCTTATTCAATCCTGTATTTGAAAGTGATCGTCACGGATATGATACAAGAAACTATACAAAAATTGATTGCCGTTTAGGAACGAACGAAGATTTTCAAAAAGTATGTACCGAACTTAACAATAATGGCATTTCAATCATCTTAGATGGTGTATTCAACCATGTCGGAAGAGGTTTTCCATACTTCCAGGATGTCATTGAAAAGAAATGGGATTCTCCATATAAAGACTGGTTTCATATCAATTTCGATGATACAAATCATGAAGATGGCTTCTGGTATGAAGGATGGGAAGGTCATCAGGAACTTGTGAAATTAAATATGTATAATCCTGATGTTAGAAATTATTTAATACAGTGTGTTGATACATGGATTGAACAGTTTCATATCAGTGGATTACGTTTAGATGTAGCATATATGGTAGATCGTAATTTCATGCACGAGCTCTGTGATCATGTACGTGCTTCACATCCCGATTTCTTCTTTCTTGGAGAAATGATTGGTGGTGATTATAACGCCATTATGAATGATCATTTATTAGATTCCGTAACAAACTATGAATGCAGAAAGGGTCTCTACTCTTCATTTAACAGTAAAAACCTGTTTGAAATTGGATATTCATTGAACCGACAGTTTGGTAAAGACCCATGGTGTTTATATACGGGAAAGCATTTATTAAGCTTTGTAGATAACCATGATGTTGATCGTATTGCTTCCATTCTAGAAGACAAAGAAGATCTCCCACTGATTTATGCATTAATGGAAGCAATGCCTGGCATTCCTTGCATCTATTATGGAAGTGAATGGGGCTGTGAAGGAAAGAAAACAAATAATTCCGACGATGATCTTAGACCATGTTTTGAAAAAGCTGAATGGAATGCATTAACAGATACAATTCAGAAGCTCAATACATTCCATACTTCGATTTCAACATTTGCATACGGTGATTATACACAGCTATACATTCAAAATAAACAGATTGTATTTAAACGATGTGATGAAAATGGTCAGCTCATTTTCTGTATGAATATCGACAATGATCCTGCAGCTGTTTATTTTGATGCAGGATGTGAAAGTGGTATTGATCTATTCACTGATCATGAAATCAAGTTCACAGGTTCCCTAGATCTTGAAAGAAAATCATTCCAGATCATTTATACAAAATGGTAAGTAAAAAGGCGCTCCAAAATTGGAGCGCCTGTCTATTTCAATAATTTCTTCATATCTTCAGCTTCTTCAAGCTCAATATGAATTGGTGTATTTTTGAATGGTTGCTTTAAATCTAATACTGCACAATGTAAAGCAGGTCTAGAAATCAGATCTGTACTTCCACCATACAGTACATCCCCACACAAAGGATGACCTGCATTTGCCATTCCTGCTCTAATTTGATGTGTTCTACCTGTCTCAATAGAGATTTCCACAAAGGAATATGTATCAAATTCTTTTAAGACTTTATAATGTGTAATACATTTTTGACCATCTTTTGAAATCAGTCTTTGCTTTGTTCCTTCTTGGCGAATCAAAGAGTATACTAGTGTACCCTTCTTTTTTTCTAAGATACCTTCAACAATTGCATGATATACCTTATGCAATTCTTCTTTACTTCTTTGGGCACTCAATCTAGATGCCGCTGGCTGATTTTTTGCATACACCATCAGACCAGATACATCTTTATCCAATCTACCGATTGCACGTACAGTAAAATGACTGCCATAATAGTTCTGCAAAACGGTTCCCATATCATCATCCAGATGCTCATGAGATGGATGACAAACCATTCCTGCAGGTTTATTTACAATTACAAGATCTTCATCTTCGTATAAGATTTCTGGTTTGCCTGTCATGCGAATAACATGTGGAAGATCTTTTTCTGTAAATGTTAAAGTAACAATATCTCCTGTATGAACAATTTCAGTAATTCTGCAATTTTCTCCGTTTAATAGAATTCCGTTTGTAAACTTCAATCTAGAAATTTCTCTTCTACTTAAACCAACACTTTTACTTAAAACAGCCTTTAAAGCAAGGCTGTCTTCTGTTTGTTCAATTGTAACTTCAATTGTCTTATTCATTGGAATCACTTGTAATCTGGCTTCTCAAGTAAGAATCAACAAATCCATCGAGATCACCATCCATAACAGATTGAATATTTCCTACTTCATATCCAGTTCTAAGATCTTTTACCATCGTATAAGGAGCAAATACATAGGAACGAATCTGTGATCCCCATTCATTTGCTTTTACTTCACCCTTAATAGAAGCCATTCTTTCTTCCTGTTCACGAATCTTCAACTGAAGTAACTTACTTTTCAACTGATTCAAACATGCTTCTCTATTCTGTAATTGAGAACGCTGTGTCTGACAGAATACTGTAATGCCAGTTGGCTTATGCGTCATACGTACTGCAGAGTCTGTTTTATTAATATGCTGACCACCTGCACCAGAAGAACGCATTGTAATCACATCAAGATCTTTTTCATCGATTTCAATATCCATATCATCTTCAAACTGAGGAACGATTTCAACAGAAGCGAAAGATGTATGTCTTCTTGCATTTGAGTCAAATGGAGAAATACGAACTAAACGATGCACTCCATTTTCAGCTTTTAAATATCCATATGCCATTGGTCCTTCAATCTGTACAGAACAAGATTTCAAACCAGCTTCTTCACCTTCCTGATAGTCAAGAAGTGTAATCTTGAATCCTCTACGCTCACAATATCTCATGTACATACGATAGAGCATTCCAGCCCAGTCCATAGCTTCTGTTCCACCAGCACCTGGATGAATTTCAAGAATTGCATTATGGTTATCATATGGTCCAGACAATAATACCTGAATTTCAAATTCTTCAAACTTTTTTGATGCTTCCAGAAATTCTTCTTGTACAAGTTCATTCATATCTTCATCAAATGTTGAACTTAATTCATTCACAGAATCATTTAAATCAGATAAAATCCCTGTCAATTCATCATAACTATCAACAAGCTGCTTCATTTGATTGTTATTTTTGATTAATTTCTGTGCAGATTTCTGATCATTCCAGAAATCTGCTTCCTGCATCTTCTGATTATTCTCTTCAATCTGCTTTCTCTTAGAATCAAGATCCAATGAAATACCCATAGATTTCAATTTATTCTGATTCTTAGAAAGAGATTGCTTCATTTCATAAAGTTCCATTAGGCCTCCTTGTTGGCTTCATTTACTGGAACAACGCGTACATTCATACAGAAGGATACAATTTCTTGAGAAATTGTTGCCATCATATCTTCAAATAACTGATAGCCTTCCTGAACATAAGCCTGTAAAGGATTAGATTGTGCATAACCTCTTAGTCCAATACCATTTCTTAGCTTATCCATTGTATCAATGTGGTTGCTCCATGCACGGTCAATTGTTCTTAAGCTAACTTCTTTTTCAACACTTCTGATCTTATCTTTGACTGGTTCAACTTTCTGTTCATAATATTCCCATGCCTTTTCATATACATAGGAAGAAATATCTTCACGGTTTTTACCAGAAAGTTCTTCAACATTGACAAGATCCTTAAATCCAATTTCATTCAATCCCTTGATCAATGCTTCTGCATCAACATCCTGACTCTTTGTATCAAAATTTGTACAAGCAGAAACTCTATCAGAAATAACTCTCTTAAACATCTGCTGAACAACTTCATGAACATCATCATTTTCAAGGATGAAATCTCTTTGTTCATACATTGTTTCTCTTTGTTGTCTCATGACGTCATCATATTGAAGTAATTGTTTACGAGCATCGTAGTTAACACCTTCAACTCTTCTTTGTGCAGATGAAATAGCCTTTGTAATTGTCTTAGATTCTACAGCTTCATCACCTAAAGAAGCAAAGATACCTTCCATTCTTTCAGAACCGAAACGAATCATCAGATCATCTTGAACAGAAACGAAGAATCTGCTCATACCAGGGTCACCTTGTCTACCTGCACGACCTCTTAACTGGTTATCAATACGTCTAGATTCATGTCTTTCAGAACCTAATACACATAATCCTCCAAGTTCTCTAACACCTTCACCAAGCTTAATATCCGTACCACGACCAGCCATGTTTGTTGCAATTGTGACTGCACCCTTCTGACCAGCATGTGAAATAATTTCAGCTTCACGTGCATGGTTCTTTGCATTCAATACGTTGTGAGGAATCTTTCTTTCAGTTAGATATTTAGAAATTAATTCAGAAGTTTCAACTGCAATTGTACCAACAAGAATTGGCTGACCTGTAGCGTGTTTTTCAACAACTTCATCAACAAGAGCTTTAAACTTAGCTTTCTTTGTTCCATAAACAGCATCTGGATAATCAATACGAGCAACTGGACGGTTTGTTGGAATTTCATAAACATACATGTTATAAATTTCAAGGAATTCTTCTTCTTCAGTTTTTGCTGTACCTGTCATACCAGAAAGCTTGTTATATAGACGGAAGAAGTTCTGATAAGTAATTGTAGCTAGTGTTGTTGTTTCCTGTTTGATAGAAATACCTTCTTTAGCTTCTACTGCCTGGTGTAAACCATCAGACCACTGTCTACCCTTCATTAAACGACCAGTGTTTGGATCGACAATAACGATTTCATCATTTTCGTCATCAACGACATAGTCAATATCTCTGATCATAATGAAGTTTGCCTTCAGTGCCTGGTTAATATGATGCAATAACTGTGTATGAGAGATGTCATATAAGTTTTCTACTTTGAAGATTCTCTCAGCTTTAGAAACACCAGTTTCAGTTAATGTAACTGTCTTGCTTCTTGCATCAATTTCATAATCTTCTTCTTTATTTAACTTCTTAGCAAAACGATCTGCCTGTAAATAAAGATTTGCAGTTTGTTTCTGTCCGCCAGAAATAATTAATGGTGTTCTTGATTCATCAATCAAGATAGAGTCGACTTCATCGACCAATGCAAAATTCAAACCTCTAAGAACGCGGTCATTGATGTTTGTAACCATGTTGTCTCTTAAGTAGTCAAATCCAAGTTCAGAGTTTGTTGTATATGTAATATCACATGCATATGCTTGCTTTTTCTGGAATTTTGTCAATTGTCTCAAGTTAACACCAACTGTAAGTCCTAAGAAACGATAAATTTGTCCCATCCAGTTGGCATCACGTTCTGAAAGATATTCATTAACTGTAACAACATGAACTCCTTTTCCTTCAAGTGCATTCAAATATACAGCCATAACAGATGTTAGTGTTTTACCTTCACCTGTTTTCATTTCAGCAATATCGCCACCTTGCATAACAGTAGCACCCATCAGCTGAACAGGATAAGGGAATTCACCAATGACTCTTCTAGCTGCTTCACGTGCTGTAGCAAATGCATCTACATAGATATCATCTAATGTTTCTCCATTGGCAAGTCTTTCTTTGAGTGCAGGTGTCATTGCCTTTAATTCTTCATCGGATTTATTTTTATATTCTTCTTCTTTATCCAATACTGGTTGGATTCTTTTTTCAATTTGTTTAATCTTACGAGCGTCCTCGTTAAAAATCTTTGATAAGAAATTTGCCATAAATACCTCCGTTTTTTACGTATAAAATAGCTAAATAATTATATCGTCAAGTCTTTAAAATAGCAATGTACACTTATATCCATGTCTCATTTGCGCTTACACAATAGATTTCGATATCCTTCACTTGTTGATTCAGACAATGTAAAGCCCCTTTTAATGTTGATCCTGTTGTGATTGTATCATCTACAAGCAAACATTTCTTAGGCAATACTATTCCACTCTTCAATGCTATTTCATGTACCATGTTTCTTCTAAGATATCCTGGAAGTTGTTTTTGAGACTTTGATGATGTTTTCATAAACGGATCTATCATCGGCATATGTAAACAGGAATACATTTCTTCTAGATGATTAAATCCTCTTAGTTTTTGTTTTTCTAAAGCACTTGGCATAAAACAAATTGTGTATCCTTTATATTTTCTTTGTATTTTCTTTTTCACTTCGTATAGAAAAACATTTTTTAATGCTTCATCACCACACTCTTTAAACTGAATCAAAGCACTTGAAAATGCAGCGTTGTATACATAATCTGCATTTACATTCACACCATCTAAACGAAAATGAATCTTCTTTTTATTCCATTGCTGCCTGCATTCTTGACATAAGGGATCTTCTGAAAATAACACATCTTTCCAGTTTCCTTCTTCTATTAATTTTCCACACATCAAACAATACATGATTCATTAGCCTTCCTTATTGATGAAATACATTTTTTTACTACTTCACTCATTTCATTGCACAGGAATAAAACATTCCCTGTTGGATCTTGAAAGTCTCTTCCTGCTCTTCCAGCCATCTGGATCAGACTTGCTTCATCAAATACACCGCTATTGGCATCTAAAACACAAACATCAGTATGCGGAAATGTCACACCTCTTTCTAAAACAGTTGTGGATACCATAATTCCATTTCCTTCAACTCTGAATTTTTCTATCACTTCATCACGATTTTCAGTTTTTGAAGTGCAAACATATGCAGGCATAAATAAACAAATTAATTTTCCAATCCACACAGCTTTCTTTATTGTTGAAACAAACACGATTCGTGGATGATTATCATGGCATTTCAGCCAGTAAAGCATAACGAAAATACAAATCAATTCTGGTAATACAAAACTTTTTGGAACAGACATTGGTTTCCCATGTGGTCGAACATTCAATTCAAGACATATTAAACTACCTTCTTCGCATCTATTTATCAATTCATTATCCGGTGTAGCTGTTAAGTACACTATATTTCCTCTACAACTTGTAAGAGCTATAGAATGAAGTAATTCATTGCCATGATACGGAAATGCATCACTTTCATCTAATATTAACAAATCAAAACGTTGATAATAGCGATATAACTGATGTGCTGTACATATAATCAAATCTCCATCCAGCACTTGTGTGTGTCCACCACAAACCGCAACAACTTTAGCATTTTTAAAATATGACTGTAATCTTTCAGCAACTTCTAGTACAACCTGTCTTCTAGGAATTGTAAAACACACTTTTTTCTTTTTCGAAAGATATTCAGAAATCACCGGAACCACAATTTCCGTTTTTCCAGCGCCACATACCGCTTTTACAAGTACATCTTTCGTTTTAATATTTTTTATGACTTCTGCTGCTATTTTCACCTGTTGTTTTGTTAAAGGATATTTTAAAGTATACTCTTCAGCACTATCTTGAATTTCCAATGCATGCTCTGCTTCTAAATCTTCTTCAATCAAAATTCTTCCAAAAGAGATGCATTTTCGACAATACCAGCCTTTACTTCCCAAATAAAACCATTCTGGATCTTCATTCAAACATCGTTTACATTTCATAACAGCCTCCTACTATTACTATTCACATGTTTTTTATAAATTCCAAAAAAAAGAATGATTTTCATCATCCTTTTAAGTCTTCAATTGTTGTGATTTTAATATTAGCGTAACTGCCTTCCACAGCTTTCACTTTAACATCACTATATTTTTCAACTAATGATGCATCATCTGTACCAGTATAGTTTTCTTCCATTGCTTTTTTTGTACAAGATAAAATCAAATCTGTTTTAAATGCCTGTGGTGTTTGTGCTGCCATCAATGTACTGCGATCATATGTCGTTTCTACATATCCATCAATTACTTTTTTGATTGTATCTTTACAAGGAACCATCAATAAACAAGCATCTTCTGTTGTCAATGTATTTTTAATACTGTCTAAAAGATCTTGATTCAAAAATGGTCTTGCTCCATCATGAATCATTACATATGAATTTTTTACTTTAACTAATCCATGATAAACTGATTCTTGACGTGTGCTACCCCCTTGTACAAGGGTTATTCTTTGATCTATCACACCATTATGCATTTCTAAAAATACATCTGGATCACTTACAACAATAATTTCTTCACAATCTATATCATTTAGAAAAACATTTATTGTTTTATCTATGATCATTTGTCCGTCATTTAATTTTGCATAAACCTTATTATAGCCAAGTTTCATTCTTGTACCACTGCCTGCAGCACAAATCAAAGCACTATATTTCATATTCATCACCCCATTCCATTAAAACATAAAAAAACTTCCTTGTGAAAAGGAAGTTAAGAAACAACAGCGCCAATCATTCCATATGATACAAATGTCATAATTACAGCTGCTAAGAAAATACCTAGTAAAATTGATAAGGAAGATTTTTTTAAATCCATATCAAATACAGAAGCAACTAAAGCACCAGTCCATGCACCTGTACCAGGAAGAGGAATCCCGACAAAAAGCATCAAACCCCAGAATCCATATTTTTCAATCTTTGGTCGATTCTTATTAGCTTTTTCCATAATCCAGTCAGTAATTTTACTCATATGATGATCACTCATCCAATGTAATATTGTTTTAATCAATAAAAGAATAAATGGAATTGGAATGATATTGCCAATAACACACCAGAATACTCCAGTCCATAATGGCATATTTAATAATTTTGCTAATATGAGACCTCCACGCTCTTCAATCAGAGGAATCATTGAAACGATAAATACACTTAACCAATGTGGTAAGGCAACATGTGCAGCCCACCAAGCAACAAATCCTTGCATACTATACCTCCCTAATAAGTCAAATGTTATTTAGCTTATTTAAGCCACTTTTTAGTACTTATTTTGATATAAGCCAATAGGTTATGGATATTTCTTGCATCGATGTGCTGAATTATAACGATTTTCATGTATTACACGCACTTTTAAAACAAAACGT
>OLNY01000316.1_pt1 | contig 48154 bp, 41 predicted proteins | sample 1671981 | NCBI WGS metagenome assembly OLNY01 (sample SAMEA3136632, study PRJEB25190) | human gut metagenome | biome: human gut; feature: human-associated habitat; material: faeces | place: Austria | collected 2013
TCGACTCTTTAAAATCTTGAGCATCATTTTTCAATTCTGCATAAACGAATGAACCGCCACCTTGCCAGTTGACGTCTTTGGAAATACCGCCCTGCTCTCCATTAATAACCTTTTTCAAGCGTTCCACAGAAACGGTCTCAATATAATCCATCTGCTCAATGCCAATATACTGGCGATTCATCTTGTGGGCTACAGCTTGCGTAGTTGCCGAACCCATGAAGAAGTCGAGGACGAGGTCATTTTCGTTGGTTGAAATCTGAATAATCCGCTTTAATAACTCTTCTGGTTTTGGGAAAGCAAATACCGAATCTTCAAATAATGCTTTTAGTTGCTGTGTTCCTTTTTGAGAAATTAGATTTTTATCATACCAAATTGATGTGGGCATGGTTGTTGAATTACGATTTTTTTGATAAATACTAATCTCACCATCTTTATTTTTTCTTGCGACTAAATCATCTATTTGTTTAGTGGATTTTTCTTTTCCCCAACGCCAAACAGAATTATAACCATTAATTGTTTTCGGGTAAACTTCAGTCAGTGTTTCATCATATTCTGTATGAACCTTCATAAAGCCATTTTCTGATACGCTTGTTTCATCAACATAAAATGGATACCTTAAATTAGGTCTGTTCTTATCATTGAATGCACGTACATTTCTATTTCGGAGACCAACTATATCAAAATTTCCGATTAAATCTTTGAACGGCATTTTTTTATTAGAATCATCCATTTCATACATTTCAGTATTTATATTATTTTTACTGTACACCAAAATATATTCATGCGATTTGGCGATGTATCCATATCTTCTACCTTCAGGCTTGACGACATCAACAATTATTGAAATAAAATTTTGAATACCAAAAATCTCATCCATCAAAACTTTCAAATATGCTTGTTCATTATCGTCACATTGAACGAAAATTACACCATCTTCACTTAATAAATCTTTCGCGATTGTAAAACGATTTTTGATAAAGGTCAGCCACGTCGAATGATTAAAACTGTCATTATACCCAAAACTATCATTTCCCGTATTATACGGCGGATCAATATAAATCAACTTCACTTTCTCTGCAAAGCGTTTTTTCAAACTATGGAGAGCAATGAGATTATTGCCCTTAATAATAAGATTGTCAGTATCGCTAACCTCCTTTACTTCATGCTCACCATCAGCGTCAAATCGTTTGAAGTTAGTCAACACCTTGTCGTCCAATAGGCGATTAATTTCCGTCGGTGCAAGTGTTTCGTTGAAGAAAAGCTCCTGACGGTTGGCATCCTCCTTGGTCTGACCGCCCTCTAAAATACAGTCTTTATAAGGGAAATTAAGGACGACTTCATTATTTTCTGACAGGTATTTGTTGTCGCTAGTCGCAAGCCCAATCTTGGTCTTATAAGCCGTAAAACTATCAGGTAAAAATTCCTTGTTGTTTAGAAACTGCAAGAAAGTATCCTTTTTGAAAACCAAAACACCTTCTTCAAGCCTGCTGAAGAAATGGCTTGAAGTAGTCGGCTCAGTCATCAAAAGATTTAGGAGTTGTGGGTCATACCGCCTTGCCAGCTCTGCCAGTTTATTTTTGTTTAATGCGCCCTCTACTAAAAATTCTTCTTTCTGCGATAGCAGGCGCTCCAGTTCTTGCTTCATAACCTTGGTTATCCTCTCAACTTTTTTCATAGAAGGAGCTAATAGGATTCCTTAGTTATGAATATAATTAAGGAAGAGAGCTCTCTTCGGGTTTATGTTTTATCTATATTATAGCATATTGGAAGCGATTTTTTGAGATAAGAAAAAGACCCACAACTGTGGGTCGAAGGTAAATTAATAGATGAATACCTCTTTCGGAATTGATCTCATCTTAGCCGCATGCTTAGCTCCAGCAACATCTATTTTTCTAACTTCATTTCTCATTTCTGCTAATTGTTTATTAACCCTGATAATTTCTTGGCGTGTCATAACATTGCTATTTACTCTGCGATGAAGCGGAGTTTTAGTCCTCTTTGGCATCACTTAATCACCTCTTCCGTATTTGTAATGTACTTATGGATCTCTTGAAGCAAATCTTTAGAATCGTCCACCACTAATTTATCCCGAATACTATTAAGCATCCTGTATATATAATAGCTCAGGTCGTACTGAATTGCAATAGTGATTTTTTTTATCATATCCTTATTTTTAGGTTCTCCTGAAAAATCAACTTTAAAAAATCCATAAATTTCATTTATATTATAATTGTAATTTATAGATAATGGGATAAATAATGAATAACTCTCATCTTTTATAATATAATCATTTTTTAAAGTTCTGAGGTATTCTTTTTCCTGTTCTAGCTGCGATAAGTTCAGACGCTTGTATATCAGACGCTCGTCATTCTCAAAACTATTTTGACCAGTGTAAAAAAGGTAATATTCAATGTCATTAACGTCTTTGTTTGTTTTATTGTCTGTCGAATTAACAGTTATGTCAGTTGCTAGTAAGTATAACCTCTCATAGTGTTTACATCCACTATCTTCCAGAGAATTAATTAATTCTTTTAACTCCCCTATAATACTAGCAATCCCAAAATGCTTACCTTTACTTATAACTTCTTGGACTGATTTGTCTTTTGGCATAATCTCATAAGATTGTAAGTCCGTAGATTTTTTCTTTGAATATACCTTCAGTCGTTCTAAGATTGTATTTAATCGCTTGAATTCCCTATCCTTTTCAGTTTTTAGTGTATCAATCTCTCTACCGACCTCTATATTTTTGTCACGTAATTGATTAATTTCAATATCTTTATTTTTAGTCTCTTTATATATCCCTGAAACGGCAATAAACGATGAAGTTATCGCCATTATATATACAGAGATGTTCGCCGTCATTGCAACTTCTCGAATTCGAGCATCGCTACTGTCCTTTGTTACAAAACTAAATATTACACCTAAAAAAGTCAGAATGAAACCTAATACTGAAAAAATTCCTCGTATATACTTATTACTCCATAATTTCTCAAAAAAAACCATTGTAACACATTAGCTCCCCTTGTTATTTTACAACAGATATTTTACCATAAAATCGCTTACATCTCACTCAAAATCTTCAACTTTTACAACCTCCACCACAACAGGCAACCTCTCAACCCTCTCCCTGAACATATCCGCCAAGTCATTGAAAAACTCATCATTGGTTTCAACCTCTAGAATATCAATCAGGGCTTGGGCGGTTTTAGTTAGGTGGAATGCACTATATTTGAGAATTGTCCTTTCTTCGGATTCGGTCGTGAAAACCAACACCAGATTGTCATTTTGAAATCCGGAAGGTTCGCCTTTTTCGACAATCATTTCGTGACGACCACCTCCAGAAATCAAGCGATACTCTCTGAGTTCTTCAATATCGTCGCCCGACACACCATATTTTTCGAACAAATCAAAGAAATCTGTATGTGAAATCAGTTGATAGCGAGTATTATAGCCCCCAGATAGCTCATCATAAGATTCATCGTAAAAAGTAAACGGCGCAATTCGCTGAAACAATCTCAGCTCTTCCTCAGATAGTATGTTTAGCTCCTGAATAATCCTTCGTGAATAACCGCTCGCTTTCGAAAAAAGGGACTCAAGAGGCTTAGAAACAATCTGAGTCTCCTTGCTTGCATCTGGAAGTTGGTAGACAACATTCGACTGATGGTCGCATACTAGGGCGTAGTACAAGCATTCCGCTAGAAACAGATAAGGTCTGGTTGCGCAATTGTTACGATAAGACTCAGCCAAGCCAGTTAAAACTGAGACAGGCAAATGATTAGCTTGCTCTAACTGTTTGAAAACTTCCTCAATGGCACTTGCTAGATCAAACTTATTTTCTTTATAGTTTATTTGAGAAAATCGATATTCTGCTTGAAAGAGATATTCCGAAAATCCCTTCTCATCAATTTCATCTTGGACGACTCCCGCCAGAGTTCGTCCTTTATTTTTGCCAGAAAAATACTTATTGAAAGCCGTATCTGAAATATAGGCTCGAGCGTCCTCAGCTATCACCGAAAGTAAAGCCCTGCTGGCAGATTTAGGATTAGACCAAGAGGTCGTTTTTCTGTTCTGGAAAATCGTCTGAAATAAGGTTGAAACAGTAAACATTGGCAATCCCTCCTCAATTGGCATTATTTTAGCACTGATTTTGGCACCACAAGACATTCTTGCTTTGATACAATAACCTCATCAGTCAGCTACTGACAAACCATAAACATTATTGGAAAAACATTTCCGATGCCCTATAATTGGAAGTGTCAGGGCATACTAGTCAAGCCCTCTGACATTCTCAATTCTATTATACAACTTTTGGAAGGAGAAATCACATGACCCTAACACCTCAAACCAACAATACCCAGCCACTCCAAACTCTGGCAAATCCATATCAGCTCAAGCTGGCACAGGATTTGTCGAAGGATATGGCGGTCGTTCAAGCCAACCAGCTCCTGACCACAGATATTCTGAACAAAATCGGTGAGCTGGCAAAGTTAGAAGACCAAATATTGAGTCAGACGCCAGACGCCAAACCGTTCTGCGATGCGGTTCTTCAATCGTTCGCATACAAGGCTATTCAGAGATTGAGATAAGGAGGGGCTACTATGACGCAACCATTAATGTATTTTCTTCTCGGCGTTGGAGCGAGCATTCTCGCTCTCTGCCTGTTCGGGGCTTATCTGGAATACATAGATAAAGACCAAGAGACTAAAGAAGTCGAAGCAGAGCCTGTCTATTCTGAAGAAGAAATCGCTCTGGCGAACTTCCTCCAAGACAAACAAGCCGTTAATGAAGCCTATTTAGCCGCCCAAAACCAACTCTTGAAACAGCTTCTAAAGTCCTAAAATCCCATCGAAAGAAAGGAGGTGTTGCCTTTTCTACAACAGCCAACAAATGAGGCAAAAATCACCCACTTGACCTCTGTTTCACTCATTCGCATCGCTCCAAAAACAGATTGCGCTCATGGTTCGCTTTTTCGCCACTTTGCGTTATTCTGAGAGCGTCTTTCAAGACAGAAAGGAAATGCTTTATGACAAACCAACAAGCAGAAAAGCTAAAAGATATTATTTCAAGCTATCGGGCGAATCACCAGCCCAAAAAGTTCAAAACGGTGCTGGCAGACCCACCTTGGGAAGTTGCCCAAAAAGGCAAATATGGAGCCGTCTCGCATTATGACCTGATGAGCGTCGAAGACATCAAAAAGATGCCCGTCAAGGACTTGGTCGAAGACAACTCCCACCTCTGGATTTGGACATATCCATCCGTCCTCGAACAAACTTATGAAGTTATTCGAGCTTGGGGGTTCGAGCCAAAATCACTCTTTACTTGGGTCAAGCCACGCCTCGGCTTGGGGAACTATCTTCGAAACTGTACCGAGCAAGTTCTCTTTTGTACGAGAGGCAAAGCGCCAATAAAATTCAAAGGACAAATGAATTGGGGCTTCTTTCCACTTCAAGACCACAGCCACAAGCCAGAAGAACAATATGCCATTATCGAACGCTGCTCAGATGGCGACTACTTGGAATTATTCGCTCGCCGTCCAGTTCCGTCAGATAAAAACTGGAGCGTTTGGGGAAATGAAATCAAGAGCGATGTGGTGATTCCAGGTTATCCCGTACCAGAGTATTCGAACCAGGTGCGAGATTTTCGACGCTCTTTCGAACAAGAACAATCAAATGATGAAACTAATTAAATACATTCTGATAGTCTTTCTGTTAGCCTACCTTATCAATCTATCTGTTCATCTCTTGCTTGAAGTGTGGGGATATTTAGTCCTTATCTTTGGAGCAATAGTTAGCAGTTTGCTGATAGTCAGGATTATCAGATATAAAAAAGATTGGAGATAACATGAAACGATCCAAACAATTTCACTGGCAAGAAGTGGAATGGTTTCGTTCTTTCGACTTTGGTGTTGTGGAGAATTTTATGAGTCAGCTTTCGGGCTTTACTCGCCGTCAGCCGTTTATATGGGAAATTCATATCAAGCCGAATAGTATCAAATATTATTTGGGAACAGAAGTCGGGGACAATAAATACCTCAAAAAGATGATGAGCCAACACCACCAAGTTCGATTCGAAGATGCCAAACGCTTCAAGCGCAAAAAGCCAAGTTCCGCCTTTAATCTTGGCGTGAAGCATTCCTGCTTTTCACTCAAACTAAGTGCGACCGAAAATATGACCCGCTCGACCTTGGCGCTTTGCAAAATTCTCAAGCCAGAAGAAAACTTAACAATTCAAATCATTGTCGGCAAGTCTCGCTCACCAAAGCCAATCCCAAAAGAGCTCACTATTAACCCAACTTGGTGGCAGTGTATTTCGGGCAATATTCCAAAACTCTCTGCCGATTCTGAAAAATTGATAAAAGAAAAACTGAGGCAAGCCCAGTTTCAAACCATTGTGCGTGTTGGAATTAGCGCAAAAGATAGCGTTCGAGAAAACCTCATTCGCAAAACCTTGTTAAGCAGTCTTCGAATTTTAGATTCGAACGGTGCGAGCGTCGAACTGCATCATTCTTCTGCCTATGATTTTCATCGCCGCAAAGTCCCTTGGCACTTTCCGACTATACTTTCCACAAGTGAGCTCGCCAGCCTCTTTCTGCTTCCAGCTGGCGAGAACGAACTTGCAGGTGTGCCGTCATTAGCACCTAAAACTATTTTACCACCAATCGGAATGAAACACCAGAACGGCTTTTGCTTGGCGGAGAGTTTGGATGTAAAGAAAACGCCATTAAATATCCGCCCACTGGACTTGCTTAACCATCTTCATCTACTCGGTGGAACTGGCGCTGGCAAGTCGACCGTGATGCTCAATCTGATTTTACAGGTCATCAAAAACGGATATTCGGCGGTGGTCATTGACCCAAAAGGCGACTTGATTCGAGATGTCTTGGAGAGGTTTCCAGAAGGACGAGACGAAGATTTGGTTCTGCTTGACCCAAGTATGAATGAGCGAGTTATTGGCATTAATCCGTTTGAGCTGACCAAATTCGGCGTCAGCGAAGAATTGGTGGCAGATATGCTTCTGACTGTTTTCAAGGAGTTATTCCCAGACCATTTTGGGATTCGAACGCTTGATGTACTGAGCCACAGCTTTCTGACTTTGGCAAAATCCGAAGAAGCCAACCTCGTGATGCTAGTTCCGCTTTTGACCAACAAAGCCTTTCGACAGAAAATGGTCGGTCGAATTTCTGACCCGTTCTTGCAGAATTTTTGGCAAAGTTTCGAAACAATGAGTCAGAGCGAGCGAAACTTACTTATCTCGCCCGTCTTGAATAAAATGCGCCAAATTCTCCTTCGACCAGAACTTCGAGCGATTTTTGGACAAAACCAGACCAATTTTTCACTAATGGAACTCTTCACGAGTCGAAAAGTTCTGCTTATTCCCTTAAATCGTGGGCTGATTGGCGCAGAAAATGCCAAGTTTATCACGGCGCTTGTGGTTGGCTGTCTCTGGCAACTGACGCTTCGCAGAGCCAGTATTCCGCCCGAAAAACGCCACTTCATTTATTTCTTTTTAGATGAACTGGCGGAATTTATCAAGCTCCCGACTTCTGTCGACGACGCTCTTTCGATGTCGAGAAGTCTTGGTGTGGGCTGGATTTTAGCCAACCAGTTTTTGAAACAACTTCCCCCTGAGCTCAGACAAAGCATCAAAACCAACTGCAAAAACCGACTGGTGTTTGGCTTGAGTATGAATGAGGCTAAAGATATAGCCAGCGAAACAATTGAGCTAAAGTCAGAAGATTTTCACTCCTTACCGACTTTTCAGGTTTATGCCAAACTGCCTCTCGTCGGCAAGGAAATTCGCTGGGTGTCGGGTTCGACGCTTCCGCCACCTGCAAAGTTTCGAGATTTAACCGCTCTTTATGCCAAGAGCCTAGCAAAATACGGAGCCAACACTAGCGATATTGAAGAGGGATTTGCGCAACTTTTCAGCGAAAACACTGCCAATTCTGCACCACCAACAGATAAAGTCGGCAGACAAAAACGCAAGAAGGAGGCGGAACGATGGGCTTAAGCGATGTTCAATTGTCCATTCTCAAATTGTTAAAAGATTGTCGCTATGGCAGACTTGTATTTTGCGGATAGTTTCTCGCCTCGAACTGCCACACGGCGAGCCAATCTTGCGACCAAAACTCTATTCGAAGCAGGATTTATCGCACATCTCAAGCGTCGAATTGGTGGCAGACGAGCTGGGAGCGGTTCCTATGTTTGGTCTATTACCAAAACAGGTTTGAAACACCTGCGCTTGAACGATCCGCAAATTCAAGTGAGATTTCGCAACCGATATGAACCAACCGCCCACCATTTGGAGCACACCTTGGGAATTACACAAGTCTATGTCGAGCTAAAAAAGTTGGAGCGTCTTGGAAAAATCGAACTCGAAACATTCTCTTTCGAACCTGTCTCGCATCGAAGTTTTGCCAAATTCACGCAGAATGTGACGCTCAAGCCCGACGCTTACGCCAAGCTGGTTGTCGGCAATGAAGAAGAATTCATCTTCTTTTTGGAGTTAGATAAAGACACGGAAAGTTTGAAACGGATTGTTAACCAATGCAAGAAGTATATTCAATATTTCAACACAGGCATTGAACAGCGAGAAACTGGAATTTTTCCGCAAGTCGTGTGGGTAGTTCCAGACCGGAAGAGGCAGACTGCCATTGAAAACCGTATTCAAGAGGAATTAAACAGTTATTGGACGCTTTTTGAAGTGATAACTTTAGAAGAATTTCCAGATTTTGTGATAGGAGACAGCGATGAATAAAAACGAGCAACAATCGAAAGAACAGCACAAGAAAATCGGGCGAGCTACCTTTATTATCCATCGAAAATTCAGCGGAAATAAGACTTTGAGGCAGATTTTGGAGAGGTTGATTTTGAGGGAGGAATGACTGGACTTTTCGCCCCAAGAAAGCTATCATGTCAGTGGGTTATAGGTGTAATCGAAAGGAGACACTTATGAATAAAAGTACTTTGACAATTGAAGAATGGACAAGCCTAAATTTCGAAAACTTAACTAACATCACAGTCCTCTATTGCCGTTTGTCCGCCGAAGACGCCAAGGAAGGCGAAAGCAATTCGATTTCGAACCAAAAGCAGATTCTCGCCCAAGTTTCCCAGCGTGAGGGTTTGACAAATCCTGTGTTCTTTGTCGACGACGGATTTTCGGGTTCAAACGCCCAGCGTCCAGCTTTCCAACAGGCGATGAACTTGGTTGAAGCTGGCAGAGTTTCGAATTTTGTAGTGAAAGATTTGAGCCGTCTTAGCCGAGATTACCTCTTGTCTGGACAGCTGACTGAGATTACTTTCCCTTCGAAAAATATCCGCTTTATTTCCTTGAATGAAAATCTGGATAGCTCCAAACGCAGCAGTCAGGACGCTTATCTTGCGCCACTAGTTTCACTTTTCAACAACTGGTATAGCTTGCAGTGTAGCGAGAAGATTAAACTATCCAAGCATACCAAGGCAAAAACGGGCGAGAAAATTGGCTGGGTTGCGCCATACGGTTATCTCAAAAATCCAGAAAATCCCAAGGAATGGCTGGTTGACGACTACGCCAGCCAAATTGTGAAGCGAGTTTTTAAGGAGTATCTTTCAGGAAAGCCAATCGCCTCGATTGCGAACGGACTTCGAAAAGATAAAATTCTAACGCCAGCTAATTATAAGAAAAAGTTGGGCGTTTCGAATTATCGAGTGCTTGAAAGCGACCCTTATCACTGGAAAAGCCAGATGATTTGCCAGATGCTCGAAAAGGAGGAATATACAGGCGCAACTATCAATCTCAAGACTTCGAAGATTTCTTACAAACACCGTGGGCATCGCTTGCGACCTCGAGAAGATTGGTTGATTTTCCCTGATACACACGAGGCGATTATTTCGAAAGAAGATTTTGCCTTGGCTCGAAAAATGCTTGAACATAAGCGAGTTGTCAGGCGAAACAATTGGAAGGACAAGCCTGGACATGAAAATATTTTCGCAGGATTGGTTTTTTGCGAGAATGGACACAAATTGACATTTTGCCCACAACAAAAAGACGATGTTAATCTCGACCATTACAAGTGTTCTTACTACGAGCGTGTGGGCAAGACCTGTTCGGGTTCGCACTATCTTCGCAAAGAAATTTTGGAGGAATTGATTCTCGACGACTTCAACCAGATGATTTCGATGCTTGAGTTAAGCGAAGAAAGTTTGCTCGAAAAACTGAAGGCTAAGTTCGATATTCAGGAAAGTAAGAAACAAAACAGCCTTCGAAAGACACTTCTCAAGGCTGAAAAGCGAGCTGAAGAATTGGACACCATTATCCAAAGGCTTTATGAAAAGCTACTTCTGGGAGATATTAGCGATGAACGATTTCGAAAGTTAGCGGATGGCTATGAAGCTGAACAGGCACAATTGACCCAGCAAATCCAAGAAAGTCGAGAGGTGCTGGATAGCGAGATTGAGTCGGCTGGCAATATCGAAAAGTTCTTGCGAACCATTCGAAACTACACCAAACTCGAAAAACTCACACCGCAAATCTTGAACGAGCTAATCGACAAAATTGTCGTCCACCAGCCGACTGGTCGCGGAAAATCTCGACAAGTTCGGATTGAGCTGCACTACCGTTTTATCGGCGAAATATAAACGGAGCGAACCCAAAAAGTTCGCTCCACAATTTAACGGATTGGACTGCTGGGGGAGGTGTGGATATTATAGCAAAAATCTGTCCTTTGTTGGTGATTAAGAAAGAGCTTTCTAAGAACGTTCGGTTTTTCATAAGAAAAGTCTCAGGAAATAAACCTTGCACCGTCAAATAATTTCATGTAGAATAGTAATGTTGCATTCTACGTGAGAATGTTCCGAAATTATTCGGATTTTGACAATATTTTTTATTAAGGAGTCTAAACTTTCATGGAAAAGTTTTTCAAATTGAAAGAACATGGTACTGACGTCCGTACAGAAGTGACTGCCGGATTGACAACTTTCTTTGCCATGTCTTACATCCTCTTTGTTAACCCAGCGATGTTGGCTCAGACAGGAATGCCTGCACAAGGTGTTTTCTTAGCAACAATTATTGGTGCGGTTGCAGGGACGTTGATGATGGCATTTTATGCTAACCTACCATACGCCCAAGCGCCTGGTATGGGGCTTAATGCCTTCTTCACCTACACAGTGGTTTTTTCTTTGGGTTACACTTGGCAAGAGGCCTTAGCAATGGTCTTTCTATGTGGTGTTATTTCATTGATCATCACAGTAACTAAAGTACGTAAGATGATTATTGAGTCTATTCCAACAGCTCTCAAATCTGCTATTTCAGCAGGTATCGGTGTTTTCCTTGCCTATGTTGGGATTAAAAATGCTGGTTTCTTGAAATTCTCAATTAATCCACATACCTACACTGTAGCAGGCAAAGGTGCTGACATGGCTAAGGCTTCAATTACAGCTTCATCGTCAGCTACACCAGGTTTGGTTGCTTTCAATAACCCAACTGTAATTGTAGGTTTGATTGGTCTTGCGATTGCGATTTTCTTTATTGTTAAAGGTATTCGTGGTGGTGTTCTTCTTTCAATCCTCGTAACGACTATCATTGCTATCTTTGCTGGTGTCGTTGATCTTGGAAGCATTGACTGGCACGCAGCTAGCTTGACATCATCTATTAAGGATCTTGGTCAGGTCTTTGGTGCAGCGCTTGGATCTAAGGGATTGGGATCACTCTTTGCAGATGTTTCTCGTTTGCCTGGTGTCTTTATGGCTATTCTTGCCTTTTCATTGACTGATATCTTCGATACTATCGGTACCTTGATTGGTACTGGTGAGAAGGTTGGTATCATTGCTTCAACAGGTGATAACAACGAATCAAAAGCTCTTGACCGTGCTCTTTACTCTGACCTTGTTGGTACAAGTATTGGTGCCATTGCAGGGACTTCAAACGTTACAACTTACGTTGAATCTGCAGCAGGTATTGGTGCTGGTGGACGTACTGGTTTGACAGCTCTTGTGGTTGCTGTACTCTTTGCCATTTCTAGTTTCTTTAGTCCAGTGGTGTCAATCGTTCCAAATGCGGCAACAGCGCCTATTCTTATTATTGTAGGTGTTATGATGCTCTCTAACCTTAAGAGTGTCGATTGGGAAGACTTGTCTGAAGCTATTCCTGCCTTCTTCACTTCTATTTTCATGGGATTCTCATATAGTATTACTTATGGTATCGCAGCTGGTTTCCTTACTTATACTTTGGTCAAAATCGTCAAAGGTCAAGCTAAGGATGTCCACTTTATTATGTGGATTTTGGATATCTTGTTTATCCTTAACTTCATCAGTATGGCTGTGTTCTAAAGCTTGAAAGTTAAAAGTCTGTATATTTGTCAGGCTTTTTCTTTTGCGATTTTATCTGGGGAATGTGAGAGAGTTTTTTTGATTAACTTTCAAATCTATAGTAAGTTTTACAAAATGATTTCTAATCTATGAGCGGTTGATGTGGGTAAAATAAATTAAAAATTAAAGCACACATCTTAACTTATTACTTAAATGATTCAATATTTATAAGTTTCTACTGTATTTTTACAGTGGATTCTAGTCCATATTTTTATTTTTTGATATAATGAGAACATGATTTACAGTCAAAATGAAGAAGAATTGATTAGTATCGGTCAAAAGCTAGGTCGACTGCTCGATTCTGGAGATATAATTGTTCTCTCAGGTGATCTGGGAGCTGGCAAAACAACCTTAACCAAGGGAATTGCCAAAGGTTTGGATATTTCACAGATGATAAAGAGTCCAACCTATACTATTGTAAGGGAGTATGAGGGGCGAGTGCCACTCTATCATTTAGATGTCTACCGCATTGGTGACGATCCTGATTCTATTGATTTGGATGATTTTCTGTATGGTGAAGGTGTGACAATCATCGAGTGGGGTGAGCTCCTAGACGAGAGCCTGCTAGGGGACTATCTCCTAATTTCGATATCTCATCATGGAGATGGACGTCAGTTGCTTTTTGAATCTTTCGGTCCTAGAAGTAAGGAGATTCAGGAGGAAATGGTAAATGGCTGAGCAAGAATTAGTCATTGAGGAGGCTCAAAGAGAGGATGCTGTATCCTTAGCCCGATTGCTAGAAACAGTAGCCTTGGAATCAGATTTTTTAGCACAAGATGCTAGGAGTTCTATACTGAGTGCTGAACAGTTAGCCACTTATATTGAAGGTCATCAGCATAGGCTTAATGAGATATGTTTGGTGGCGAAATTGGGTCATGAGGTCATTGGTGTTTGTAATGTTACCTCTGACCAAGATACTAAGACCAGTCATATTGGGGACGTTTTTATTGCGGTTGCCAAACCCTACTGGGGGAATGGTGTTGGCCAGTTTCTTATGGAAACAATGATTGACTGGGCAAATCATACACCAACTATCCGCCGCTTAGAGTTGACGGTTCAAGCACGTAATGAGCGTGCGGTTCATCTCTATCAAAAATTTGGATTTGACATTGAAGGCACTAAGAAACGTGGTGCAAGAACTAAAAATGGAGAATTTCTAGATGTTTACCTTATGGCTAAACTCATAGATTAGGAAAAAACATGAAACTTGGACGAAAAATTTTATTGATGTTGTTGGCGATTTTTGCAACGACAGTAGTAGCTGCTGGTATTTACCTAACGACAACTTATAATTACGCCACAGGCGAATTGTCAAAAACGTTTAGGACTTCTAAAGCAATTTCTGGGAATAGTAAGGCTATTCAACAGACTAAGCCTATAACTATTCTCTTGATGGGGGTAGATACAGGATCCAAAGAACGTAAGGAAACCTGGGAAGGAAACTCTGATACCATGATTTTGGTAACAGTGAATCCTAAAACTAAGAAAACAACCATGACCAGTTTGGAACGTGACCTTTTGACAGATATTGAGGGGTCAGGTGAAGCAAAACTAAATTCAGCCTATGCTGAGGGTGGTGCTGACTTGGCTATTTCAACCATTCAAAAGGTTTTAGATATTGATATTGACTATTATGCACTGATTAATATGCAGGGTATGATTGATTTGGTAGATGCTGTTGGTGGTATTGAGGTAACGAATCATTTTGATTTTCCAATTTCGATTGCGGAAAATGAACCTGAATTTCAGGCAAAAGTTGAGCCCGGAACCCATAAAATCAATGGTGAGCAAGCTTTAGTCTATTCACGTATGCGTTACGATGACCCTGATGGTGACTATGGTCGCCAAAAACGTCAACGTGAGGTTATTCAAAAAGTTGTAGCTAAGCTCTTGAAGATGGACTCTATTGGTTCTTACAAGAAAATTTTATCGGCTGTAAGTTCTAATGTTCAGACAAGTATCGATCTTGGTGATACCAATACTTTGCGTAGCTTGATGGGTTATAGTGATGCCCTTAAAAATATTAAATCATACCAATTGGCCGGTTCGGATGCCATGATCAATGGAGGAAGCTATCAAGTAGCCTCCACTGAGGATATTCTTAAGGTGCAAAATCGTATCAAGAAGGAAGTTGGTAAGAAAAAAGTCTCTGAATCTAATCTTAAGACTAGTTTGGTTCTCTATGGTTCTGGTAGCTCTAACTATGGCTCAGATGATTTTGTTAATTCCAAAGGAAACGTGGCTTCGAGTGAAGTATCTTCAAATTATGAGGCCTGGCCATCTGAGGCAGCAGGTGGTGGATCGGTAAGTACCTACAATGGAGGTACTACCTATAGCAATAACTATAGTGAAAACACTGGTAATTATGTTCAGGAACAAGGTACGACAACCCCTACATACAATAATAATGGATCGGGTGTGACTACTTACAGCACTGTTCCAGCGGCGCAATAAATAAGGTTGGGTGATTCCCAACCTTTTTGCTTTGAAATGATATGGTTATTCCTTGCAATGGCTTTTGAGCTATGCTATAATATAGGAAAATAACGAAAGAGAGGCGGAGTATAAACTTCGTCTCTTGTGTGTGTAAGGAGGTCATAATGTCGCAAAAAATTATTGATCTCGTGACGGCAGTCGTAGCTCCAGCTATTCCTGAGCCATACGAACTGGTCGATATCGAGTACGAAAAGCTTGGCGGTGACTATGTCTTGTCAGTTTTGATTGATAAGCCAGGAGGTATTACTGTAGAAGATACTGCAGACTTGACTGAAATTATCAGTCCCCTCTTGGATACTATTCAGCCTGATCCTTTCCCGGATCAATACATGCTGGAAGTTTCTAGTCCAGGGTTAGAGCGTCCCTTAAAAACCAAAGAAGCTTTGACAAATGCTGTTGGTCAATATATCAATGTTAGTCTTTACAAGGCTATTGATAAGATCAAGATTTTCCAAGGTGACTTGGTGGCCTTTGATGGGGAAACCCTAACAATTGATTACCTTGATAAGACTCGCCATAAAACTGTTGAGATTCCCTATCAAACAGTTGCTAAAGCTCGTTTGGCAGTCAAACTCTAAAACTCTTAGTGTAAATAAAGAAAGGATGCCAGTTTTAGCCTTTAGAGGCTAAAACAACAAAGAATATGAGCAAAGAAATGCTAGAAGCCTTCCGTGTCTTGGAAGAAGAAAAACACATTAACAAGGAAGATATCATCGATGCTGTGGTTGAATCGCTTAAGTCAGCCTACAAGCGTCGTTATGGTCAGTCAGAATCAGCTGTAGTTGAATTCAATGAAAAAACAGGTGATTTTCAAGTTTATACTGTTCGAGAAGTTGTAGATGAAGTCTTTGATAGTCGTTTGGAAATTAGCTTGAAAGATGCCCTTGCTATCAGCTCTGCCTACGAGCTTGGTGACAAGATTCGTTTTGAAGAGTCAGTCGATGAATTTGGCCGTGTCGCAGCGCAATCTGCCAAACAAACCATTATGGAAAAGATGCGCAAGCAGATGCGTGAAATTACTTATAATGACTATAAGCAACATGAAGGTGAAATCATGCAAGGAACAGTTGAACGTTTTGACCAACGTTTCATTTATGTGAATCTTGGAACGCTCGAAGCTCAATTGTCACGCCAAGACCAAATTCCTGGCGAAAGCTTTAAGTCACACGACGTCATCGATGTTTATGTTTATAAAGTTGAAAACAACCCTAAAGGTGTTAACGTCTTTGTAAGCCGTAGCCATCCAGAATTCATCAAACGTATCATGGAACAAGAAATTCCTGAAGTATTTGATGGAACTGTAGAGATCATGAGCGTGTCTCGTGAAGCTGGTGATCGTACCAAAGTTGCTGTTCGCAGTCATAACCCTAACGTTGATGCTATTGGTACTATCGTTGGTCGTGGTGGAAGCAACATCAAGAAAGTTGTCAGCCGTTTCCACCCAACACGTTTGGATGCTAAGACGGGAATTGAAGTTCCTGTTGAGGAAAATATTGACGTTATTCAATGGGTTGAAGATCCAGCTGAATTTATCTACAATGCTATTGCACCGGCTGAAGTGGACTATGTTCTCTTTGACGAAGATGATAGCAAACGTGCGACAGTAGTTGTACCAGATAACAAATTATCTCTTGCAATTGGTCGTCGTGGACAAAACGTTCGTTTGGCAGCTCATTTGACTGGTTACCGTATTGACATCAAGTCAGCTTCTGAATATGAAGCACTCGAAGCTGAAAAAGCTGAGGCTGCTACTGAGGAAGTTGTTGACGAGATTGTTGCAGAAGATGCTACACCTGTTGAAGTCACAACAGAAGAAGTAACTGAAACAACAGAAGCAGAATAAGAAGAACATAGAGGTGTTTGATGGCTAAAACACGAAAAATACCTTTACGCAAATCAGTTGTCTCAGGAGAAATCATTGATAAACGTGATTTGCTCCGCATTGTAAAAACTAAAGATGGTGAGATTTTCATTGATCCAACAGGAAAAAAAAATGGCCGAGGTGCTTACATTAAATTAGATAATGAAGAAGCTCTCCAAGCTAAAAAGAAACGTGCTTTTAACCATAGTTTCTCCATGGATGTTCCTGAAAGTTTTTATGATGAACTCATTGCTTATGTGGATCACAAGGTCAAAAGAAGAGAGTTAGGTCTTGAATAACACAGAAAAATTGTCAAATATGTTGGGACTAGCACAAAGAGCTGGAAAGCTTATTTCTGGCGAAGAACTTGTCATCAAGGCAGTTCAATCAGGACAGGCGAGACTAGTTTTTCTTGCCAATGATGCTGGTAGTAACGTGACTAAAAAGACGACTGATAAATGTAACTACTATAATATAGAAGTCTCCACAGTGTTTAACGCACTGGAATTAAGCATGGCTATTGGTAAACCAAGAAAAACGGTTGCTGTAGTTGATGCTGGATTTTCAAAGAAAATGAGGACTCTTATGGACTAAAGAATAGGAGGACATCACGTGTCAAAGAAACGATTATATGAAATCGCAAAAGAGGTTGGTGTAGAAAGTAAGGTTGTTGTTGCGAAAGCTCAAGAACTTGGTCTTTCTGTGAAGAGCCATTCCTCATCAGTTGAAGAAGCTGATGCTAATCGTATCACTTCAAGTTTAAAAGGGGGAACAGCTAAGGCTGAAAGCAAGCCAGCTCCTAAAGCGACACCAACTCCTAAAGAGGAAAAGGTAGCGCCTAAGGTTGATAAGGTACCTGTTGCCAAATCAGCTCCAGCTAAAGAAACATCAAAGGCTGAAGTCAAAGAAGCCCCTGCGACTCCGAAAAAACCACAAAGCCGTAATTTTAAGGCAGAACGTGAAGCACGTGCCAAGGCAGAAGCAGAGCGTCGTCAAAACGGCGGAGGCCGTGACAACCGTAATCGTAACCGAAATCAACAAGGGAACGATCAAGGTAAACGTCAGAATAATGATCGTCGCAACCAAAATGGAAATGGTCAAGGCAACCGTAATAATGGGAACCGCGGTAACAATAGTAATCGTGACCGTAATTTCAAAGGTAAACAGCGCAATGATCAAGGTCGAAATAAACGTAACGATGCTGCCCGTAACAATCAGGCAGGACCACGTATTGACTTTAAAGCGCGTGCAGCAGCCTTGAAAGCAGAGCAAAATGCAGAATATTCACGTCAAAGTGAAACACGCTTCCGTGAAGAAAAAGCTGCAGAGCAACGCCGTGCGAAAGAGCAAGAAAAGGCAAGAAAAGAAAAACAACAGGCTGAAGTCGCTGCTCAAAAAGCAGTTGCTGAAGCTAAGCCAGCTCCCAAACCAGCACCGGTTGCTCAACCAGCTCCAGCTGCGCAAGCACAAGATACACGTCGTAAAAAGGCACGTCCAGATAAATCACGTGATAATCGTCGCGAGAATGAAGATGGACCTAAGCAAACAAGAAATAATAAGTGGAATAATCAAAACCAAGTGAGAAATCAACGAAATAGTAACTGGAATAAAAACAAAAATAAAAAAGGTAAAAATAACCGTGGTAATTCAGCTCCCAAACCAGTAACAGAGCGTAAATTCCATGAATTACCAAAAGAATTTGAATACACTGAAGGCATGACGGTTGCAGAAATCGCAAAACGTATTAAACGTGAGCCAGCTGAAATCGTTAAGAAACTCTTCATGATGGGCGTTATGGCAACTCAAAACCAATCTCTTGATGGGGATACTATTGAGTTGTTGATGGTTGACTACGGTATTGAGGCAACCAAGAAAGAAGAAGTCGATAATGCTGATATCGAACGTTTCTTTGTTGACGAAGACTACCTCAATAAAGATGCTATGGTAGAACGTGCACCAGTTGTTACTATCATGGGACACGTTGACCATGGTAAAACAACCCTTCTTGATACCCTTCGTAACTCACGTGTTGCGACTGGAGAAGCTGGTGGTATCACACAGCATATTGGTGCCTACCAAATTGAAGAGGGTGGTAAGAAAATCACCTTCCTTGATACTCCAGGACACGCGGCCTTTACATCTATGCGTGCCCGTGGTGCTTCTGTTACAGATATTACTATCTTGATTGTCGCTGCGGATGACGGTGTTATGCCACAAACTATTGAAGCCATCAACCACTCTAAGGCTGCTGGTGTTCCAATCATTGTTGCGATTAACAAGATTGATAAACCAGGTGCTAACCCAGAGCGTGTAATCGGTGAATTGGCTGAACATGGCGTTATCTCAACTGCATGGGGTGGCGATAGCGAATTCGTTGAAATTTCAGCGAAGTTTGGTCAAAACATTGAAGAGTTACTTGAAACAGTTCTTCTTGTGGCTGAAGTGGAAGAACTTAAAGCTGACCCAACAGTTCGTGCCATCGGTACCGTTATTGAAGCGCGTTTGGATAAAGGTAAAGGTGCGGTTGCAACCCTCCTTGTTCAACAAGGTACCTTGCATGTTCAAGACCCAATCGTTGTTGGTAATACCTTCGGACGTGTCCGTGCTATGACCAATGACCTTGGTCGTCGTATTAAGACTGCAGCACCATCAACACCAGTTTCAATTACTGGTTTGAACGAAGCGCCTATGGCGGGTGACCATTTTGCCGTTTATGAAGACGAAAAAGCAGCTCGTGCAGCTGGTGAAGAACGTGCTAAACGTGCCCTTATGAAACAACGTCAACAAACACATCGTGTTAGTCTTGATAACCTCTTTGATACCCTTAAAGCTGGTGAATTGAAGACTGTTAATGTTATCATCAAGGCCGACGTACAAGGTTCTGTTGAAGCCTTGGCAGCATCACTTCTTAAGATTGATGTTGAGGGTGTTCGTGTTAATGTTGTTCACTCAGCAGTAGGTGCTATCAACGAATCTGATATTACTCTTGCGGAAGCTTCAGATGCTGTTGTTATCGGATTTAACGTTCGTCCTACACCACAAGCACGTCAACAAGCGGAAACTGATGAAGTTGAAATTCGTCTTCACAGCATCATCTACAAGGTTATCGAAGAAATCGAAGATGCCATGAAAGGGATGCTTGATCCTGAATTTGAAGAAAAAGTCATTGGTGAAGCTATTATCCGTGAAACCTTCAAGGTTTCTAAAGTCGGAACAATCGGTGGGTTCATGGTTACTAGTGGTAAAATCACTCGTGACTCAAGTGCCCGTGTGATTCGTGATGGTGTCGTTATTTTTGATGGTAAATTGGCAAGCTTGAAACACTTTAAAGATGACGTTAAAGAAGTCGGAAACGCTCAAGAGGGTGGTTTGATGATTGAAAACTATAACGATATTAAAGTTGATGACGTTATCGAAGCTTACATTATGGAAGAAATTAAACGTTAATTTTGTTAGCTTTTAAGAAAGCTTACTTAGGAGACAAAGCTAGGTCATCTGGCCTGGCTTTTGTTCCATCATAATAAGAGAGAAAGGATAAGACTATGGGAAATTCATTTCGTGTAGACCGTGTTGGTATGGAAATCAAACGTGAGGTCAATGAAATTCTTCAAAAGAAAGTTCGTGACCCACGTGTGCAAGATGTCACTATCACAGATGTGCAAATGCTAGGCGATTTGTCAGCTGCTAAGATTTTTTACACTATTCATTCAACCTTAGCCTCAGATAACCAAAAAGCACAAACTGGTCTTGAAAAGGCTACTGGGACAATCAAGCGTGAACTTGGTAAAAAATTGACTATGTATAAGATTCCGGATTTGACCTTTATTAAAGATGAGTCTATCGAATACGGTAATAAAATTGATGAAATGCTTCGTAATTTGGAGCGTAAAGACTAAGAAAAAATTCCTGTCAGTTATGGCAGGAATTTTGCGTTATAATAGAATAAAAAGGAGGACTTCAATGAAAGTAACGGTCTATTTGGGAGCTAATATGGGTGATAATCCTAGCTTTAAGAAAGCAACGATTGCCTTGGGTCAGTGGATTGCTAAAAATGGGCATACCCTAGTCTATGGTGGCAGTAAGATGGGACTTATGGGAGTTCTTGGTGATACGGTTTTGGAAAATGGTGGACAGGCTCATGGCATTATGCCACAATTCCTCAAAGATAGGGAGATAGCTTATGAGGGGTTAACCTCAATGACAATAGTAGAAACTATGGCAGAACGAAAGACTGCTATGCTAGAGCAAGGAGATCTCTTTATCGCCCTTCCAGGAGGTCTAGGGACACTGGAAGAAATCTCTGAAGCTATTGCAGCTGCTCGAGTCGGTAAGTTGGACAAACCCTGTGTTTTCTTCAATCTCAAGGGCTATTATGATGCTATGAAAACGATGTTAGATACCATGGTTGCTCATGATTTTTTGGAGGCTGAAACTGCAGCAAAATTCCTCTTTACAGATGATTTTTCAGAAATTGAAGCTTTTGTCCAGTCTTATGAACCACCTCAATTGAGACGTTATCGGTAGTGTTGCTTTAATTAAATCTTTACAAATATTTCTTAGCGACTTCAATATCGCCAGCATAGTTATCACGTTTTCCATTTACGATTTGGAAGGCATCGGCACCTTTACCAGCGATAACCACAGCGTCTTTGGAGTCTGTAGTCTCAGACATTGCTGTTTTAATAGCTTCCTCTCGATCAACAATGATACGAACCTCGCGACTGATGTGGCTAGCAATTTCCTGACAGATAGCAAGAGGATCTTCCTTGTTAGGATCATCAGCTGTTAGGATGACATCAACATCAGGGTAGGTATTGAGGACATGCCCAAAGTCTTTACGACGACTTTCACCCTTATTTCCAGGAGCTCCTAGAATTAAACTAATACAACCATCTTGATGGCTAGTTACGACTTGTAAGAGCTTATTTAGGCTATCCCCATTGTGAGCATAGTCAACAAATGTCTTAGCTCCATTAGTTTGGATTAGAACCTCCATACGCCCTGGAACAGAGGTTTGAGCGATTCCTTCCTTGATGTCTTGAAGGCTAGCTCCGAGACGTAGGCAGGCCAGACCAGCAGCCATAGCATTATCCTGGTTAAAGTCACCGATAAGTTGGATATCATAGTCACCAGCTAATTTCCCACTTGCCTTAAAGCTAAAACCTGAGCCATGTTTAACAGCATTGTCGGAGTTTTTACCATAGAAGTCATGCTCTTTATCCGCAACTTCCTCAGCGATAAAAGCAAAGTGATCCATACCGCTATTGACGATAACAACTCGACTGTTTTCCAAGAGGAGGCGCTTATGGTAGAAGTAGTCTTCAAAGGTTGGATGTTCAATAGGCCCAATATGGTCTGGGCTGATGTTAAGAAAGACACCTACATCAAAAGTCAGTCCATAGACACGCTTTGTCAGATAGGCTTGACTTGAGACTTCCATAATCAGATGGGTCATACCATTAGCAACAGCTTCAGCCATCATACGGAAAAGGTCCAAACTCTCAGGTGTTGTTAAGGTAGACTTGAAGAAGGTTTTTCCGTCTAGTGTCGTGTTCATGGTTGAAAGCATAGCAGGTTTATGACTTTGCTTGAGAATATTGAAGGCAAAGTAGGCTGCTGTAGTTTTCCCTTTTGTCCCAGTAAAAGCCAGCAATTTAAGCTTGTTTTGAGGGTATTGGTAGAAGGCCTGAGCAACGAGGCTCATAGCCTGCTTGATATCTGATACGATAATGGCAGGAATTCCCACTTGATAATCTTTCTCAGCCACGTAGAAACTCAAGCCAGCTTTGACAGCATTCTCTAAAAATTCAGGCTTGAAGGCAGCTCCTTTGGCAAAGAAGAGGGACGATGGTGTGACATCACGACTATCATAAGAAAGATGATCAAAAGTCACCCCAGTCCATGAATAGTAGTAGTACTCTTGGTTGATAATATCTCTAAAATTATGGTCCTTTTTAAGAACCTCTAGAACTTGTTCAATAGTAATCATAGTTCCTATTTTAGCCTTAATGTTCTTGTTTTACAAGTCACAGCCAAAAGTTTATAATAAACTAGATTATATTTTATTCTCTAGAAAGAAAGTTATGACTGAAACTAAAACTGATACACAGCAGCAGCAGATGCTAAGAGGGACGGCATGGATGACAGCATCCAATATTATCAGCCGTCTATTAGGGGCACTCTACATTATTCCTTGGTATGCTTGGATGGGTAAACAAGGTGACCAAGCCAATGCCCTCTTTGGTCAAGGGTATAATATTTATGCTCTTTTCCTCTTGATTTCAACAGCGGGTATTCCAGTCGCAATTGCCAAACAGGTGTCTAAATACAACACACTTGGAAAGATGGAGACGAGTTTCTTCTTACTCAAGCGTATCTTGTATTACATGATTGGTCTCGGAGTGATCTTTGGCGTTTTCATGTACTTTGCTTCGCCGTGGATGTCTTACCTTTCTGGGGGAGACGAAGATCTGGTTCGCGTCATGCGTAGTCTTTCTTGGGCAGTTGTTATTTTCCCATCGATGTCTGTTTTACGAGGCTTTTTCCAAGGCTTTAACAACATGAAGCCTTATGCCTTGAGTCAGATTGCGGAACAGATTATCCGTGTTATTTGGATGCTGTTGGCGACCTTCTTCATCATGAAAATTGGGACAGGCGATTATGTGACGGCAGTTGTTCAATCGACTTTTGCCGCTTTCATCGGAATGTTGGCTAGTTATGGGGTGCTTTTCTTCTACCTTTGGAAGGAGGGCAAGCTCAAGAGTCTCTTTGGCAAGCAGGCTGTTCATCCGGATATCAATCCAACTGCAATTGTTATTGAAACCTTTAAGGAAGCTGTCCCTTTTATTATCACTGGATCTGCTATTCAGCTTTTCCAACTGATTGATCAATGGACCTTTATCCGTACTATGGAGAAGTTTACAAGCTATAGTAACAGTCAACTTCAGGTTCTCTATGCTTACTTGTCTTCAAACCCAAGTAAGATTACCATGATTTTGATTGCCGTTGCTCTTTCTATTGCCGGGGTTGGGATTCCACTCTTGACTGAAAATATGGTTAAGAAGGATCTTAAGGGGGCGGCTAAACTGATTATTAATAACTTACAGTTGCTTTTGCTCTTTATTGTTCCTGCCATTATAGGATCAGTGATTTTAGCTAAACCACTTTACACAGTTTTTTACGGGGCACCAGATAGTCAGGCCCACTTGCTCTTTGTAGCCAGTCTGATTCAAGTTATTTTCTTGGCCTTGTATAGCGTTTTAGCACCAATGCTTCAGGCAATCTTTGAAACCCGTAAAGCTATTAACTATTTTGCGATTGGGGTTTTAGTTAAGGCTATTCTACAGCTGCCATTGATTATTTTCTTAGGAGCCCTTGGCCCGGTTATTTCAACAGCCATCGGTTTAGGTGTTCCAATTGCTCTCATGTATAATCACCTCCACACTGTTACGCACTTTAGTCGTAAGACAGTGTTTAGAAAAGCCTTGCTCATCTGTATCCTTACAGTGCTCATGGCTATTCCAGTTGCGGTCTTCTATTGGTTGTTCCAGTTTGTACTGTCACCAACAAGTCGTATGGGTAGTGTGATTTACTTGGTCATTGGAGGAGGCCTTGGAATCGGTGTCTATGGTGTTCTTGCTCTTGTGACCCGTATGGCTGACCAATTGCTTGGTGCCCGAGCAGGTAGCCTACGGGCTAAATTACATATTAAATAAAATCTAAACCAAGTCATGTGGCTTGGTTTTTTTCTTTTCAACCTTTTCTGAAAAAGGAGTATAATAGGGGTGAAAAAATGAAATCGTTTTAATGATTTAGAATCGAGGAAAGGATTATGGCTGATTCTAGACAGGAAAATATAAAATTAGGAACCTATACTTCCGAACAGGTTTACGAGGTGTTGCAAACAAGTCATCAAGGCCTAAGTTCTCAAGAAGTCAAGGAGAGGCAGGCTACGTATGGTCCTAACCAATTGAAGGAAAGTAAGAAGGAGCCTATTTGGCTGGTCTTTTTCAGGCATTTTACAAGTCTCATGGCCCTCTTGTTGTGGGTTGGTGGTTTTATCGCTATGCTTTCTCATAGTTTAGAGTTGGGGATTGCAATTTGGTTGGTTAACATTATTAATGGCCTCTTTAGCTTTATTCAAGAATATAGGGCAAGTCAGGCGACGGCAGCTCTTAATAAGCTTCTTCCATCCTATGCGCGAGTTCTTCGTGATGGTAAGGAGGATAAGATTCTAGCTCAGGACTTGGTGCCAGGTGACTTGGTTTTCATTGAAGAAGGAGACCGTATTTCTGCAGATGGACGCTTGGTCGCTGTGACAGATTTGCGAGTTAATCAGTCTGCCCTCACTGGTGAGTCTAATCCTATTTATAAGTCAGATCAAGCAGATTTGACTCCCGACAAGACTGAGTTAGAGTATGACAATATGGTATTTGCAGGGACTACAGTCTCTTCTGGTTCTGGACATTTTATAGTATCTGCTATCGGGATGAAAACTGAGTTTGGACAGATTGCGGATTTGACACAGAATCTTGCTCAGGAAAAGAGTCCCCTTCAGAAGGAATTGGACCATTTGACTAAACAGATTTCAGTTATTGCGGTGTCTGTAGGTCTCTTCTTTATGGTCGCAGCGACTCTATTAGTCCACCAACCCTTGTCTCAAGCCTTTATTTTTGCATTGGGGATGATTGTGGCCTTTATTCCTGAGGGGCTTCTTCCCACAGTTACTCTATCTTTAGCCATGGCCGTTCAGCGCATGGCTAAGGACCATGCTTTGGTTAAGAAGCTGTCTTCGGTTGAGACGTTGGGAGCAACTTCTGTTATTTGTTCAGATAAAACAGGAACTTTGACGCAAAATGCCATGACGGTTAACCATCTGTGGACCTTGTCAGACAGTTATGAGGTGACTGGGCTGGGTTATGCATCAGAAGGACAGATTGAGCAGGAAGGGCAACCTGTTTCTCTTAAAGAAAATGAGTTTCTTAATCGTTTGGTCCGATTCTCTCATTTGGCTAGTAATGCTCAAGTTGTGGCCCCTAGTGTTGATAATCCCAATTTTACAATTTTAGGTGATCCAACTGAGGCTTGTCTTAATGTTCTCGCTGAAAAAGCCGGAATTAATTTAAATGACAATCATATTTGGGCCCCTCGTATCAAGGAGATTCCCTTTGATTCTGATCGTAAACGGATGACGACAGTGCATAAGCTTGAAGCAGGATTGGATGGCAGTCATCATATCTCTATCACCAAAGGTGCTCCTAAAGAAGTGATGGAGCTTTGCTCGGACTACTATGATAATCAAGGGATGATTACATCATTGACGGCTACGGAGCGTCAGGCTATCCTTGCAGCTAACGACCAGTTTGCCCGAGATGGTTTACGTGTTTTGGCTGTGGCTTATAGACCTTTAGACAGTGAGCATGTTGGAGAAGACAAGTGGGACATGCAGACCTTGGAGGACAATATGGTCTTTCTAGGCTTGGTTGCCATGAGTGATCCGCCACGTCAGGGTGTGCGTGAAGCCATTGAAAAATGCCATAGAGCTAGTATTCGTATTATCATGGTGACAGGTGATTATGGTTTGACAGCTCTTAGCATTGCCAAGAAAATCGGAATTGTACAAGGGGACGATGCGCGTGTTGTTTCAGGTCTTGAACTAGCTGGTATGGATGACGATCAGCTCAAAGAAGCTCTTAAAGGCGAAATCGTTTTTGCTCGTGTGGCTCCTGAACAAAAATACCGTGTGGTCAATGCCCTTCAAGAACTTGGCGAAGTTGTCGCTGTTACTGGTGATGGTGTTAATGATGCCCCTGCCCTTAAAAAAGCTGATATCGGTGTAGCTATGGGAATATCGGGAACTGATGTTGCCAAGGAATCCGCAGATATGATTTTAACAGATGATCATTTTGCTTCTATTGTTCATGCTGTCGAAGAAGGTCGTGCAGTTTATAGAAATATTCAAAAATTCCTGACTTATATTTTTAATTCCAACACGCCAGAAGCCGTACCCTCTGCTTTCTTCTTGTTCTCTTTGGGACGCATACCTCTTCCCTTAACGGTTATGCAAATCCTAGCTATTGACTTGGGGACAGATATGGTACCTGCTTTGGGATTGGGGGTTGAACCACCTGAAGAGGGCGTTATGGATAGACCGCCAAGACGTCTTTCAGATCGCTTGCTCAATCGACAATTATTGATTAAAGCTTTTGTCTGGTATGGACTGATTGAAGCAGCCTTAGCTATGGGGGCTTTCTTCCTTAATTATTGGGTTAATCAAGGTAATTTAAACCATTTGGCCAGCTCAGGTCCTCTTTATCGAGAGGCAACCACTATGACCTTAGGTGCTATTATCTTTACCCAAATTGGTATGGCTATGAATAGTCGTAAAGGTAGAGGGTCTATATTCCAAGTTAAACCATTTGCTAATCGGATTATTAGCTTAGGGATTGTTTTAGAAATTGTCCTCTTTATCCTCCTGTCTTACGTGCCTTTCTTCCACACGTTATTTAACACTGCACCTATTGGACTTGATGATTGGCTCTATTTACTTGCTTGTCCGTTTGTTATTATGGCTTTGGAAGAAATCAGATATCGCTTATTTGATAAAAAGTAAGTCAGTAGCTTACTTCGGATTGCAGCGAGACTTTTAAATCATTTCTTAGTGCTTGAAACTATGATGTTTCAGGCACTTTTTGATGCTTGAAAACCTACTTTTGACAATCTCAAAAATTGGGCTTATTTTAAATTAGAGTCAGTATCTATCTAGGTTATAGAAATAAACTATAACTAACTATCAAGAATCCGTATGATGAACTTACCATTATTTTCAGAAAATAGTGATAAAATAGAGGTCATAGATATAGAGTATATCCACTTTACCATGTAGAAAGGGCGCATTATGACACAAGAATATCAATTAGAAACCATTTTGGCACACGCAGGAATCAATTCGGATGAAGCAACAGGAGCCTTGGCTTCACCAATTCATTTTTCAACAACTTACCAACATCCAGAATTTGGCCATTCTACTGGTTTTGACTATACACGAACTAAAAATCCAACACGCGCAACAGTGGAAAAAACACTTGCAGCTATTGAAAAAGCAGATTATGCTATTGCGACAAGTTCAGGGATGAGCGCCATTGTTTTGGCCTTTGAAATTTTCCCAGTAGGCAGTAAGGTTGTAGCTGCGCGTGACCTTTACGGAGGTTCTTTCCGTTGGTTTAATGACAAGGAAAAAGAAGGGCGTTTCTTTTTTGAATACACAAATACAGAAGATGAGATGATCGCGGCTATTACAGAAGATACCGACATTGTCTACATCGAAACACCGACAAACCCACTTATGATTGAGTTTGATATTGAAAAAGTGGCCAAAATTGCTCATGACAAGGGTGCGGTGGTTATTGTTGATAATACTTTCTATAGCCCAATCTATCAAACCCCGATTACTCAAGGTGCTGATATCGTTGTACATTCAGCTACTAAATACCTATCAGGGCATAATGACGTTTTGGCTGGTGTTGTTGTGACCAGCAACCAAGAATTCTACGATAAACTTTATTATAACCTCAATACGACTGGTCCTACCTTGTCACCATTTGATAGCTATATGCTTATGCGTGGTCTTAAAACCTTAAAACTTCGTATGGAGGCATCGACAGCCAATGCTCAAGAAGTTGTAGCTTTCTTAGAAAAGTCACCAGCTGTTAAGGAAGTCCTCTATCCAGGCAAGGGTGGTATGATTTCCTTTAAAGTGGCTAATCAAGACAAGATTCCAACTATTATCAATTCCCTAAAGGTCTTTACTTTTGCGGAGAGCTTAGGTGGTGTCGAGAGCTTGATTACCTACCCAACGACACAAACCCACGCAGATATTCCAAGTGATGTGCGTGCTTCCTATGGTTTGACAGACGACTTGCTTCGTCTTTCAATTGGTATTGAAGCAGCACAAGATTTGATTGCTGACTTGGAAAATGCCCTTAGTCTTTAAGGAGTTATCTATGACACGTTATGATTTTACAACACAACCAAATCGCTTGAATCAAAATACCATGAAATGGCACGAAGCCGAAAGTAATCCAGAACTACTTGAGCTTTGGGTTGCTGATATGGACTTCCTACCTGTTCCTGAGATTAGGGATGCAGTTATCAACTATGCTGAGACACATATTTTTGGTTATCCTTATCCAAGTGAAGAGCTTTATCAGTCCATCATTAATTGGGAAAAAAATCAACACGGTTACGTCGTTGATAAAGAGAGTATTGTTCTCATTGAAGGTGTTGTTCCAGCCATTTCAACGGCTATTCAAGCCTTTACCAAAGAAGGTGATGCTGTTCTCATCAATACACCAGTTTATCCACCTTTTGCTCGTTCGGTCCGTTTGAACAATCGTCAGTTGATTGAAAATAGTCTTGTTAAGGTTAATGGCCATTTCGAAATTGATTTTGAACAATTGGAACGTGATATCGTCGAGAATGATGTTAAACTTTATGTTTTCTGTAGCCCACATAACCCAGGTGGGCGTGTCTGGACTAAAGAAGAATTGACCAAGGTAGCAGATTTGTGTCAGAAACATGGTGTTCTCTTGGTATCTGATGAAATCCACCAAGACTTAGCCCTATATGGGAATAAGCACATCTCTATGAATACAATTTCAGATGCTTACAAGGACTTTACCTTGGTGCTTAGTTCGGCTACTAAAACCTTTAATATTGCTGGTACCAAAAACAGTTTTACTATCATTGAAAATGAAGACTTACGTAAAGCCTTTAAACAAAAGCAGTTGGCAAATAATCAACATGAAATTCCAACCATTGGTTTGATTACCACCCAAGCAGCTCTGACCTATGGGCAACCTTGGTTAGAGGAATTGAAAACTGTCTTTGAAACTAATATTGACCTTTTAACCAAAGAACTTAGTGAAAAGACTAATATCAAGGTCATGAAACCTGAGGGAACTTACTTGGTATGGCTTGATTTTTCAGCTTATGATCAAGACCATAATGAACTTGGACGTTTGCTTAAAGAAGAAGCCAAGGTAGTGCTAAATGACGGTATTACTTTTGGTTCCGAAGGAGAAAAACATTTCCGCTTTAACGTAGCTACGCCAACTACAGTTGTTGCCGAAGGAGTTAAACGTCTCGTTTCTGTCTTTGGAAAATAATAAAAGTGATGCTATTTGCATCACTTTTATTATTGTTATGAGTGTACATCGTAAATTTTCAAGTTTAATAGAAGATCTTTCTGAGTGGAGAAAACTTTGACATCCTGCTTGCCAGAGGTATTAAATCTGGCTAGAGTGTAGGTTTGGCCATTGGGAAAGAAGATTTCCAAGCTACGATTGTCTGTAATAAGCGTTATAGTGATATTATCAGTTTCCTTATAGTGACTGTCAGCTTTATAACCTTGACCGTTACCCAAGAGTCCATCGTAATAGTAAGAAGAGGCAGTTTGACTACCATCCATGCTGTTATTCAGTTCGGCAGCATAGGCAGAGACCTGATAGGTACCACTTGTTATTTGGTAGGCGATTTTAACGTAATCAGAGCCTTGCCAGATATCAATGTAGATATAGCCTCCTTCTTTCTTAATATTTGAAAAATGCAGTTGGTAATACCCTGCACTATTTTTTCCAGCAAGATCAAGAAGGCCATTAGCATTTTGATTGTGACTTTTATCAATCCAAGGTTTTCTATTGTCACTAGTGAGTGGTCTTTGACTTGAAATGTTGCCATTTTGATTTTTGAGGGTTAATTGTTCATTCTTATAAAGGGGAGTGGACTGAATAATATTGTTCTTATCTAGCTGTAGCTGTCTGGGTGTAGCGTAAAAACCGATAGTTTTTAGAAAATCACTCTTGGGCTCTTGGTCACTGTGAATGCCTGACGTGAAGTAATTCCAATTACCAACCCAGCCAAGACTGATAAGGTTATGATTGCTTTCTTCAATTCGATCGCTTCCAGTGAAGTTAGCGCCATAATAGTCTGAGCCTTGATCTAAGCGTTTTGTTCCTGTATCTGCAATAAATAAGCCGTTACCATCTAAATGCCCTACAGTATAGTAGGTTCCAGTTGTTTCGCCTGAAGCTGTATCCTTAGCTCCAAAAAAGAGAACTTGCTTGTCCTGACCGTCGGTTGTTGTCATTGTTTTGAGAACGGGACACTCGATAGGAGCATTGTCCTGCCACTTACGACCCTTAAAAAATGTTTCGGGTAGGATTTTGGAGACTCCCTTGCTATCTGCTTTGTTCCAGTTGATGCCATCTTGAGATTGATAAACACCTAGTGCGTCACCTTCAGCGACATACATGAGTAATTTGTCTTTGAAGTGGAAGACATAAGGATCGCGGAAGTCTTTACCGTTATAGGATTGTTCCTTTGTCAATAAAGGTTTACCATCTTTTAAGGCATTAGTAAAGCTAGCTCCCTTGTCATTTGATGCACTAGCATAGATTGCTTGGCTTCCATCATCCGTGAGTCCAGTAAAATAGGCGACAGGTTCTTCGTTTTGGATATCAGAAATCCCCTGACTATCTGTGACTACACTACCTGTCCAAGCAGAATGCCATCCTTCTTTAGAGTCGCCACCCTTTGATGGTATAGCAGTCTCTTGTTTACTATAGGTGATAAAATCTTTAGTCGTTGTATGTGTCCAATCTTGACCGTTGGGTCCAAAAGGATCAGTAGCCCCATCCACAGAGTGTAGAAAATAGATATCATAGTAATTTTTTTCTTGATTCCATACGATAGTCTGTAGGTCGTTAGACCATCCTTTATGAGATGCTAGATGAAAGGTTTGACTCACAGAAGCCTTATTTGTTTTTGGAGAAGGATTGTTAACGTTCTCATTTTTCATTATAAAAACAAAAAATAAGATTAAAAAAGCAATAATAAAAATTAGAGAAGGATATTTTGATTCCATATAGTAATATTTCCTGATTAAATTGCATGTTTTTATAGTTATTATTTTAACAAAAAAATAGTTTTTTACAAAAAATATCAATTTGTCATTAAAAAAAGATTGGAATTTAGATAAAAAAATGATAGAATGGAACATGTAAAAACCTAAAAGGAGAGTTTATATGGATATTACAGTTAATTCACAGTCAAATACAGTAGCACCAAAGCAAGCAGAGTGCAAAAAGATGCGTTATAGCATCCGTAAGGTAGCCACAGTAGGGGCAACATCAGCACTCGTTGGTACCTTGGCGTTTTTGGGTGCCACTCAGGTAAAAGCTGATCAAGTTACAGAAACAGCACCAGCGGTAGCTACTGCGACAGCAACACCAGAAACAAGCACAGCATCTCTAACGGTAGCCAGTGAAACAGCAACAAGTGTGGCAACTTCAGAAGCAGTTGAATCTTCAGTTGCACATTCAGAGGTTGCAACTAAACCAGTTACAGAGACACAACCAAGCAACACAACTCCATCAGTAGTTGAAGAAAAGGCGTCTAGCACAGTAGTGACATCTTCATCAGATGCAACAACACCTTCAGCGACTGTTGCTGCAGTTTCTGCTCCGGCTCATACATCAGAGGCTGCAGTAGAAGCACCAACTTCAACAGCAAGCTCAGAAGCAGCTGATACACACACTGAAGTAGACCTTAAAGTTTCTGAAAACAGCGCGGCTAATGCCAACCTTAGTAAACTTAATGGTCGTATCAAGTCTATTGTTGAAGAGAATATGACCTCAGATCAAATCGTTGCCTTGACTGAGGAAGAAATTAAAGCACTTAATAAAGTTGACTTTAGTGATGATGCTATCAAGGGTACAGGTACTAGCTTGACTTACCGTAACTTGAAAGATATCGTTGCTAGCTTCTTGAAGCAAGACAGCAAATTGGCAGTTCCTTACTTTAAAGCAGATACAATCATCAATATGCCTGCCTTCAACACTGTTGATGCCCAAACAATGGAAAAAGGAGAAATCGATGTTTGGGATTCTTGGCCAGTCCAAGATGCTGAGTCAGGTGTAGTAAGTAACTGGAACGGTTACCAGTTAGTCATTTCAATGGCCGGTGCACCAAATAAAAACTCAAACCACATTTACTTGCTCTATAGTAAATATGGAGATAATGACTTTACTCATTGGAAAAATGCGGGTCCAATCTTTGGTTACAATGCCCTTGAAGATGACCAACAATGGTCAGGTTCAGCGACTGTTAACTCTGATGGTAGTATCCAACTTTATTACACTAAGAATGATACTAGTGGTGGTAAATTAAACTGGCAACAATTGGCTAGTGCTACACTTAACTTGGCTGTTGAAAACGACGAAGTTGTTATCAAGTCAGTTGAAAATGACCACATTCTCTTTGGTGGAGATAATTATCACTATCAAAGCTATCCTAAATTTATGAGTACTTTTGATGATGACCATAACCATGATGGTAATCCAGACCGTACGGATAACTACTGTCTTCGTGACCCACACATCATTGAAGATAACGGTAGCCGTTACCTTATTTTTGAATCAAATACAGGTGACGAAAACTACCAAGGCGAAAAACAAATTTACAAATGGTCAAACTATGGAGGAGATGACGCCTTTAACCTTAAGTCATTCCTCAATATTGTTAATAATAAACACCTTTACAACCTTGCATCATGGGCAAATGGTTCTATCGGTATCTTGAAACTTGATGATAATGAGAAAAATCCATCTGTAGCTGAACTTTACACACCGCTTGTCACTAGCCACATGGTTACTGATGAAGTAGAACGTCCAAGTGTTGTTAAGATGGGTGGCAAGTATTACCTCTTCACTGCTTCACGTATCAACAAATCTACGGATGCTGAAGGTACTGTAGCAGCGCGTGAAGCTGTCGGTGATGACGTTGTCATGCTTGGATTCGTATCAGACAGCCTCCGAGGAAAATATCGTCCACTTAATGGCTCAGGTGTGGTCTTGACAGCCTCTGTACCAGCTGACTGGCGTACATCTACCTATTCTTACTATGCGGTTCCTGTTGAAGGCTCATCAGATACTCTTTTGGTAACTTCTTACATGACTAACCGTGGTGGAATTGCCGGTGCTGAGAATAAATCAACATGGGCTCCAAGCTTCCTTATCAAGATGAATGCAGATGATACTACAGAAGTTCTTCCTAAGATGACGAATCAAGGTGACTGGATTTGGGATAAATCTAGTGAAAGCTTGGTACACGTAGGCGATCAAAACAGTGCTAAATTGCCAAACGAGGACTTTAATGTAGATTATTATGCGGTATCGGGTTATGGTCTTAAACCACATACTTATCCTACAGTTGATGGTTCAACAGGCGTTTCTGAAGCTCACGGTGTCTTGACTGTAACTGTTAAAGATGGTAAAGACAAGAAGGCAGATAAGCCAGAAACACCAGTAAGTCCAACAGAAGGTAACCATTCTGTTGATGATAAGACTAATAAACCAGGCACTTCTAAACCAGCGGACAATAATCAACCATCAGCTGATAAAGAAGATAAACCAACAAATCCAACGAATCCGGATTCTCCAGCTCGTACTCCTTTCCCATATTATGGAGACCACTCTAATGATAACAATTCTTCAAATGATCATCATGTAGCGGTCCCTGTGAAACCTTCGACAGGAGATTCTGTGGGTGATCGTCGTCCAGTAGCTCAAGCCGCAGAGATTGCGACACCAGTACCAAAGACTATTGTAGCAACTGGACCAACTGTTCCAACGAATACTGTTAAAGAAGAGTCTGTGACTGAAACAGAAGCTCCAAAACCAGTTAAGTCTGAAGAAAAAGTTCAGTCTCACGGAGTTGATAAAGCTAATGAAGTAACTAAGTCTGATGAGTCAAGTAAAGGCAACAATACTAAAGTTGCTGCCAAACTTGCTACGACTCCTAAGACACCAAGTGATTCAGAAGGTTCAAACAGCAACATTCTTTCAATCTTGGCGACTATCTTTGCAGCAATTGCTAGTCTAGCTCTTCTTGGCTATGGTTTGGTCACAGGAAAGATTCATTTACCTAAAAAATAATCCTTTTCAAAAACGTTTGCAGAAAAGCAAGCGTTTTTTTTGCCTTTTTGATATAATGGAGTGAGTATAAAGCAAAGGAAGAAACTATTATGGGTAAATTTCAAGTTATTTCACATCCACTGATTCAACATAAACTTTCAATCCTCCGTCGTGAGGATACTTCTACTAAGGACTTCCGTGAGCTAGTTAATGAAATTGCTATGCTTATGGGTTACGAAGTATCTCGTGACCTTCCTCTCGAAGAGGTTGAAATTCAAACACCAATTACCAAAACAGTACAAAAACAACTTTCTGGTAAGAAATTAGCGATTGTTCCAATCCTTCGTGCGGGTATTGGTATGGTCGATGGTTTTCTTAGCCTTGTACCAGCAGCTAAAGTTGGTCATATTGGTATGTATCGTGATGAGGAAACTCTTGAGCCGGTTGAGTACTTGGTTAAATTACCAGAAGACATTGATCAACGTCAGATCTTTGTAGTAGACCCAATGCTTGCGACTGGTGGTTCAGCAATCTTGGCAGTAGACTCACTTAAAAAACGTGGCGCTGCTAATATCAAGTTTGTTTGCTTGGTTGCAGCACCAGAAGGTGTCAAAAAATTGCAAGATGCTCACCCAGATATCGATATCTACACAGCATCTTTGGATGAGAAACTTAATGAAAACGGTTATATTGTTCCAGGTCTTGGAGATGCAGGTGACCGTCTCTTTGGTACAAAATAAGTTGAAAAGGGAAAATTTCCCTTTTTTTACTAGATTAATAAGTTTAAAGTGAAATTATTTTAGGGGGGGTTAGCACTCTTTCCAAAAGAGTGCTAAGAATGATGTTTTTTATTTGACCTAATTTGACTAAAATCATATAATAGCATCAAGACAATATTAAAAGGAGGATTCATATGATTCCTGTAGTAATTGAACAAACATCACGCGGTGAGCGTTCTTATGATATTTACTCACGTTTGCTCAAGGATCGTATCATCATGTTAACAGGTCCTGTTGAAGATAATATGGCAAACTCAATTATTGCCCAACTCTTGTTTTTGGATGCTCAAGACAATACAAAAGATATCTATCTTTATGTTAATACACCAGGTGGATCCGTTTCGGCTGGTCTTGCCATTGTTGATACAATGAACTTCATCAAGTCTGATGTTCAGACTATCGTTATGGGGATGGCAGCATCTATGGGAACAGTTATCGCTTCCAGCGGTACCAAAGGTAAACGTTTCATGTTGCCAAATGCAGAGTACATGATTCACCAACCAATGGGCGGTACTGGTGGCGGTACGCAACAAACAGACATGGCTATCGCAGCTGAACACTTGCTCAAGACACGTAATAATTTGGAGCAAATCTTGGCAGATAATTCTGGACAACCAATTGAAAAAGTTCATGTAGACGCTGAACGTGACAATTGGATGAGTGCTCAAGAAACGCTTGAATATGGTTTCATCGATGAAATCATGGCTAATAACCAATTAAAATAAACTGAGCTTGTCTTAAACAAAAGTCAGATGCAAATCGGTTGTATAAGGACCGTTTCATCTGGCTTTTTGTGTTATAATAGAAAACATGTTAATAATCAATGAGGAGTTGCTTGTGATTGATCAAGCTATAGAGTGTCTTGTTTCGTATTTTCTAAAGCTACCTGAGGTAGAGAATTATCGTTTGAAACGCCAGAAATTCGAAAATGACAGAGGACTTCAAGAGCAACTCTTTGCATTTCAAGAATTAAAAGATAGCTATGATGCTGCTAAGGCGTATGAGGCTTTTAGACCAGATGTGAGAGAGTTGAAACGTCAGGTTTTGCGAATGAAGCGCCAAATTGATTTAAACGAGGTGGTTATTGGCTATCGTCAGGCAGAGTTCGATTTACAGACTATTTTAGCCAATCTTGGTGAGGAGATTGCCCAAGCCGTTTCAGACCAGATTTTTATTGATACTGGCCTACCTCTTGCCCCTCATAAACCACATCATAAAAAGGGAGACACTAACATAAAGGAGAAGATGAGTCATGATTAAGCGTCAAGGCATTATTGTTTATTTATATTACAATAGAGACTTACGTAAAATTGCCAAGTTTGGAGATGTTGTCTACCATTCTTATAAGATGCGTTATGTGCACCTTTATGTAGATGAGGACAAGGTCGAGGATATTTTGAAAGAGCTCGATGGAATGAAAGCAGTGAAAAAAGTTCTGCCTTCCTACTATTCTGATATTGATATGGACTTTGTAGGTAGTCTGGAACGTTACGACACCTCAGTCCCTGAACCGTTTAAGAACTTTTCTCTTTAATGAGAGAAAAGTTTTTTTCTTTTTAAAGAGTTATTCTTAAAGTAATGGAAACGATTACTGTCGCTAAAGCTTAGTTTTGTGTAGTTGACAATTGTCTGATAATTCTGTAAGCTATAAGATGGACTTTTTTAAGAAAATATTAAGGAGAAATCTTATGTCTAAAAAGATCACACTTATTGTGTTAGCCTTTTTTGCTTCCGTTTTCTTGGTTGCCTGTGGCAAGTCACCAGATGTGACTGCTAATGCCAATGGTACTAAGATTGGCGATACAATCAAAATTGGTGTTAACATGGAGTTGACAGGTGCCGTTGCAGCCTATGGTAAGGCGGAGCAGAATGGTATTAAGTTGGCTGTTGACGAAATTAACAAAGCTGGTGGCGTCGATGGCAAAAAGCTTGAGCTTGTCACAAAAGATAATAAATCTGAAAATGCTGAAGCTTCAACATCTTCAACGAACTTGGCTATTCAGAATAATGTAAATGCTATCGTTGGTCCAGCGACATCAGGTGCTGTTGCTGCGGCTAGCCTCGTATCACAAAAAACAGGGGTTCCTTTGCTGACACCTTCAGGTACGCAGGATGACCTTACGGTAGATGCTAATGGTACGAAGAAATTCGTTTTCCGTACAACCTTCAAGGATAGTTACCAAGGTAAAGTTTTGGCAGCTTATTCTTACAATAATTTGAATGCTAAGAAAGTAGTTCTCTACTATGATAATGCTTCAGATTATGCCAAAGGTATTGCGGATGAATTCAAGCGTGAATATAAAGGTCAAATCGTTACTGAAGCTACCTTTGCTTCAGGGGACAAGGACTATCAATCAGCCTTGACTAAATTTAAAGACCTTGATTATGATGCTATTGTAATGCCTGGTTACTATACTGAGACTGGTATTATTACAAAACAAGCACGTGACCTTGGAATTGATAAACCAATCCTTGGACCTGATGGATTCAGTGATGCGAAATTTACTGAGCTTGCAGGTAAAAAGAATGCTTCAAACGTCTACTATGTATCAGGATATTCAACAAATGTTGCCCTTTCTGACAAGGCATCAGGATTCATCGAAGCATATAAGAAAGCTTACAACACTGACCCAAATATGTTTGCTGCTCTAGCTTACGATTCTGTTTATATGATTGCAGAAGCATCAAAAGATGCGAAAACATCAGTTGATATTGCTGATAACTTAGCACATTTGAAAAACTTTGTCGGGGTTACAGGTAAAATGACGATTGATAAGGATCATAACCCTATTAAAGCAGCTCTTATGGTTAAAAGAGATAATGGTGAAGAGGTTTCAGCGGAAGCCGTTGAAATTGAAAAATAATCTGTTATCTATACTAAAAATGAACTAGAAAGTTTGGTTAAATATGTTTTTTGAACAACTTCCCCAACAACTAGTCAATGGTATCATCTTGGGTAGTATCTATGCCTTACTTGCCCTTGGATATACCATGGTTTATGGGATTATCAAATTGATTAACTTTGCCCATGGAGACATCTACATGATAGGTGCCTTCGTTGGTTACTATGCGATTAATAGCCTTGGAATGAATTTCTGGGTTGCCCTTGTCTTTGCTATGCTTGTCTGTGCGATTTTAGGGGTTGTCATTGAGTTCTTGGCTTATCGCCCACTCCGTAATTCGACACGTATTTCTGCCTTGATTACGGCTATCGGTGTCTCATTCTTCCTTGAGTACATCATGGTTCTCTTTGTAGGTGCAGATACACGTTCATTCCCTCAAAAGATTGCAATTAAGACTTATCATCTTGGATCAATCTCTGTAACAAATGTGCAATTGCTTATCTTGGTAGTTGCCCTTGTCCTTATGGTTGCTCTTCAATTGATTGTTAAAAAGACTAAGATGGGTAAAGCTATGCGTGCCGTATCTGTAGACAGTGATGCAGCTGAATTGATGGGTATTAATGTTAATAACACTATCAGCTTCACTTTTGCTCTTGGATCATCACTAGCAGGGGCAGCGGGTGTCCTTATTGGTCTTTACTATAACTCTATCGAACCTCTTATGGGTATGACACCAGGTATTAAAGCCTTTGTTGCTGCCGTTCTTGGTGGTATCGGTATTATCCCTGGTGCAGCACTTGGTGGATTTGTTATCGGTATTTTGGAGACATTATCAACTGCAATTGGTTTGTCAAGTTACCGTGATGCCATCGTTTATGGTGTCTTGATCGTTATCCTTTTGGTTCGCCCAGCGGGTATCCTCGGTAAAAATGTGAAAGAGAAGGTGTAAGACATGAAGAAAAATCTAAAAGTAAACCTTATTTGGTTTGGTCTTATCATTGGGCTCTTCCTTATCTTGAAAGGTCTTGAACTTTCAGGTATCATGAACCTTTACTACATCCAAATCTTAATGGGAATTGGGATCTCAATCCTTATGGGACTTGGTACTAACCTGGTTCTTGGTTTCTCAGGACAATTTACACTGGGACAAGCTGGTTTCATGGCAATTGGTGCCTATTCATCAGCTATCATTACTGGTATGATGCCAACATATGACGGTTTCTACCTCTCAATGGTTGTCGGTGTCATCATCGCAGCTATTGTTGCCCTTATCTTTGGTCTACCTACCCTTCGTTTGAAAGGGGACTACCTTGCCATTGCAACTCTTGGTATGGCTGAAATCATCCGTATCATTATCGTTAATGGTGGTGAATTGACTAATGGTGCTGCTGGTTTGACAGGTATCCTTCCTTATACAAGTTGGCCTGTAATTTATTTCTTTGTGGTAATCATTACAATTTTGGTACTTAACTTCTTGCGTTCAGCAACTGGACGTCAAGCAATCACTCTTCGTGAAGATGAAATTGCTGCTGAGTCGATGGGTGTTAATGTGACAAAAATGAAGGTTCTTATCTTTGTTATTGGTGCCATGATTTCATCGATTGCTGGTTCACTTTATGTCAGCTACATCGGTACAGTTGTGCCAAAAGATTTCACTATCATGAAATCAATTGATTACCTTATCATTGCCGTTCTTGGTGGTCTTGGATCTATCACAGGTACTATCATTGCCGCTGTTGTTCTTGGTATTATCAACATGTTCCTCCAAAACGTTTCAAACCTTCGTATGATTATCTACGCCTTGGCTTTGATTCTTGTAATGCTCTTCCGTCCAGGCGGACTTCTTGGAACAAAAGAACTCTATCTCTCAAAATTCTTCAATAAATCTAAGGAGGGCAAATAAAAATGGCACTTCTTGAAGTTAAAAATTTAACTAAAAACTTCGGTGGTTTGACTGCCGTTGGTGATGTTTCAATGGAACTCAATGAAGGTGAGTTGGTTGGGCTTATCGGACCAAACGGTGCTGGTAAAACAACCTTGTTCAACCTTTTGACAGGTGTCTATGAGCCAAGTGAAGGAACGGTTACACTTGATGGTACAGTCCTAAACGGTAAAGCACCTTATAAAATCGCTTCACTCGGTTTGTCACGTACTTTCCAAAATATCCGTCTTTTCAAAGACATGACTGTGCTTGAAAATGTTCTTGTTGGTTTGTCAAATAAGCAACCTTCAAATTTCTTTGCATCTCTTTTGCGTTTGCCTAAGTACTACTCAAGTGAAGAAGAGTTAAAAGCAAAAGCTATGGAACTTTTGGCTATCTTCAACTTGGATGGTGAGGCAGATACGCTTGCGAAAAACTTAGCTTACGGACAACAACGTCATTTGGAAATTGTTCGTGCACTTGCAACAGAACCAAAAATTCTTTTCCTTGATGAACCAGCTGCGGGTATGAATCCACAAGAAACAGCTGAATTGACTGCTCATATTCGTCAAATTCAAAAAGACTTTGGTATTACAATCATCTTGATTGAACACGATATGAGTTTGGTCATGGATGTTACTGAGCGTATCTATGTTTTGGAATATGGACGCTTGATTGCAGAAGGAACACCTGATGAAATTAAGAATAACAAACGCGTTATTGAAGCTTACTTGGGAGGTGAAGCATAATGGCTATGTTGAAAGTTGAAAATCTCTCAATTAAATATGGATCTATTGAAGCTGTTAAAAACGTCAGCTTTGAAGTTAATGAAGGTGAAGTTGTAACTCTAATCGGTGCTAACGGTGCAGGTAAGACATCAATTCTTCGTACAATCTCAGGTCTTGTTCGTCCAACCGAGGGAACCATTTCTTATCTCGGAAATGATATTCATAAAACACCTGCACGTAAGATTGTTGCTGAAGGTTTAGCTCAAGTACCTGAGGGACGTCATGTATTTGCAGGATTAACCGTAATGGAAAATCTTGAAATGGGAGCTTTCCTTCATACAAATAAAGAAGAGAACGCAGCTCTCTTGAAAAAAGTCTTCCAACGTTTCCCACGCCTAGAAGAACGTAAGAATCAAGATGCAGCGACACTTTCTGGTGGTGAACAACAAATGCTTGCAATGGGCCGTGCCCTTATGAGTCGTCCAAAACTTTTGCTTTTGGATGAGCCTTCAATGGGACTTGCTCCAATCTTTATTCAGGAAATTTTTGATATTATCGAAGATATTAAGGCACAAGGAACTACAGTTCTTTTGATCGAGCAAAATGCCAATAAGGCTTTGTCAATTGCGGACCGTGGTTATGTTCTTGAAACTGGTAAAGTGGTTCTTTCAGGTACTGGTGAAGAACTTCTTGCATCAGATGAAGTTCGTAAAGCCTATCTTGGAGGATAAGAAAAAGCGCCCGAGGGCGTTTTTCTATCGTCTCATACTAATTGTAATATACTAATTTTTCAGTAAAATATTGCAATCGGTTACAATTAGTGTGGTATAATACAAGTAAGAAATCATTCGGAGGAAAATGAAACATGGCAGTAAAAGATTTTATGACGAAACGTGTGGTTTATGTCTCACCAGAAACAACAGTTGCAGCAGCTGCAGATATTATGCGTGATAAAGGGTTGCGCCGTTTGCCGGTAATTGAACACGATAAACTTGTTGGGCTTATTACAGAAGGTACAATGGCGGAGGCTTCACCATCAAAAGCAACAAGCTTGTCAATTTATGAAATGAACTATCTCCTTAATAAGACAAAGGTAGGAGATATCATGATTAAGAATGTCCTTACAGTTTCCAAATATGCTAGCCTTGAGGATGCAATCTATATCATGCTTCAAAATAAGGTTGGAGTCCTTCCAGTTGTGGACAATGACCAAATTTCAGGAATTATCACAGATAAAGATGTCTTTCGTGCTTTCTTGGAAATTTCTGGTTATGGTCAAGCGGGAATTCGTATTGGGTTGGAAGTTCCTGATACTCCACGTGTTTTGGAAAAAATTGCGAACCTTATCGCTAGTGAGAATCTCAACATCGAACGTACAATTGTTGCACCTAAAAATGACACCGTACTTCGTGTCGAACTCCAAGTTGAAGGAGAGGTTGGAATTGAAAAACTCAAGAAAGTTTTTGTAGAAGCAGGATTTACAATTACTGAAATTGTAGAAACAGAAGCAAAAGAGTTAGACTAATAAAGAAGATAAAACAAATTCTTTAGACTTCAGTTATCCTAAAAAATAGAAAGTTTGTAGGAACAGTTTAGTGGAAATGAGATTATAATCCTTGCTTTTTCTAGTAATTAATGAACTACAGGCTTGAACTTTATGCAATAAAAAAGAGGCTAGAACATTATGTTCCAGCTTCTTTTTTATTAGTCTTGAAAATCGTAAAGTGTTGTAGAGAGGTAGCGTTCACCGTTGTCAGGCAAGAGTGTCAAGACTTTCTTACCTTCACCAAGTTCAGCAGCAACCTTTAGGGCGGCAGCAATAGCAGCACCTGATGAGATACCAGCTAGGAAACCTTCCTTGCTACCCAATGTACGTGATGTTGAGATAGCCTCATCAGAAGGAATACGTATAACGCTATCATATGATTTTGTATTCAATGTGTCAGGGATAAAGCCAGTTGAGATACCTTGAATTTTGTGTGGTCCTGGTTTATCACCATTCAAGACGGCAGATTCGTCAGCTTCAATACCATAAACCTTGATATTTGGATTAGCAGCCTTAAGGGTTTTTGAAACACCTGAAATAGTACCACCAGTACCGATACCAGCAACAAAAGCATCCAAACCTTCTGCACCAAAATCTTCAAGAATTTCTTGACCAGTTGTAGCCGCGTGGACAGCTGGGTTTGATGGGTTGGCAAATTGAAGTGGTACCCAACCGTTGCGTTCAGCAGCAACTTCTTTAGCTTTAGCAATCGCACCTTTCATTCCTTCGCTACCAGGAGTCAATACAAGTTCAGCTCCATAAGCTTGGATGATTTTACGACGTTCAACACTCATTGTGTCAGGCATTACGATAACAACTTTATAGCCTTTAGCAGCACCAACCCAAGCGAGACCAATACCAGTGTTACCTGAAGTTGGTTCAACAATGGTATCACCAGGTTTAATAGTACCAGCTTTTTCAGCATCTTCAATCATACGAAGAGCAATACGGTCTTTTACTGAAGAACCAGGGTTAAAGGCTTCGAGTTTAACGTAAACATCTGCTGATCCTTCTGGAACAATAGAGTTAAGTTTAATAACAGGTGTTTTTCCAACAAGTTCAGTGATTGAGTTGTAAATTGTCATATTTAAAATCCTCTTAATCTTTGATTGATGGTTTTAAGTATACGACGGTAGGCTCAACTTGTAAAATACATCTTCTTTATCACTGTGATAACGTTTGACTATCAGATAGGAATTTCAACGATTTTCTTTCCAGATTTTTCATAAGTAACTTTCCCTTGATAGAACTCAGTCAGTTCCTGACCGAGTCTTTCAATCTCAGACTCTTCGACAAATAAAGTAGTAGAAACATCTGATAAGAAAGTTGTATCAAATTCTTGGAGTCTTTTTTTTTCAAGGAAGTTGGAGAAGACTTGGTACTGAGAGTAGGTTAACTCTACGGTTAGTCCTGTTAATTCCTTGACTTCCACTCGACCAATTTCTTCAATAGCATGGGCAACGCTACCAGAGTAAGCGCGGATAAGACCACCTGCCCCAAGTTTGATTCCTCCAAAATAACGAGTCACAACAGCTACGACATTAGTAAGTCCTTGTTTTTCTAGAACAGTAAGCATAGGCACACCAGCTGTTCCAGAAGGTTCGCCATCATCACTCGAACGCTTAATTTGACCATCATCTCCAACAATCATTGCAGAGCAAGAGTGATTGGCCTTGTGATGCTCTTTCTTAATCTGAGCGATACACTCTCTCCCTTCTTCTTCACTACTAATACGTTTCAAGTGACAAATAAAACGAGATTTTTTTATTTCTTCTTCAACGATTCCATCGTTGGCAATAGTTTTGTAATCCATAAAAAAATTTTATCATAAAAAGATGAATTCAAACATATTTTCGAATAGAAAGATATGGTACCTAAAGAATATTATGGACGACTATTTACGAAAGAACAGTTGCCAGTGGACTATCACTCAGAGGCTTTTACATTAGAAAGCATGATAAAGGTCGATAAACAACTTAGATGTAAAAGATGTTACAGTCAGATAGAGGAAGATTGGCAATTACCGGAAGGTCAGTATTATTGCAGAGCATGTATTGTCTTTGGCAGAAACCAAGAAGGAAAAGAACTTTATTATTTTCCTTCAAAAACATCTGAAATTGAATTTCCTGTTTTGAAGTGGTTGGGGGAACTGACTCCCTATCAAGCTGAGGTCTCAGAGAAGCTTTTAGAAACATATCAAAAACAGAAAGACAGCCTCGTACATGCTGTGACCGGTGCTGGTAAGACCGAGATGATTTATAAAATCGTTGCCTATGTTCTTGAAAGTAAAGGTAATGTAGCTATCGCAAGTCCTCGGGTTGATGTTTGTCGAGAGTTATTTCTACGTATGCAGAGGGCTTTTACTTGTAGTATTTCTCTGCTTCATGCTGAGAGTGAACCATATGATGGTAGTCCGCTTGTAATAGCTACCACCCATCAATTACTAAAGTTTTACCAGAACTTTGACCTAGTTATCGTTGATGAGGTTGATGCATTCCCTTTTGTAGGAAATGTCATGTTGAATCATGCTGTGGAGCAGGCAAAGAAGGAAACCGGTCGCTATATTTATTTAACAGCGACTTCTACAATATCTTTAGAAGAGCAAGTTCGACTTGGAGCTATAGAAAAACATCACCTTGCCAGACGTTTCCATGGAAATCCTTTAGTACTTCCTAAATTCTGCTGGCAAGGAAGATTACAAAAATTTCTAATGAGAGGCAAGCTTCCAAGACCCCTTCTTTATCAGATTAAAAAGCAACGTAAATCAAAGTTTCCTCTATTAATATTTTTCCCAAATATAGCGATAGGTGAAAAGTTTACTAGCATTCTGCAAAAATATCTTCCAGATGAAAAAATGGCCTTTGTTTCTTCAAAAAGCGAGGAGCGTTCAGCTACCGTAGAGCAGTTCCGGGAAAAAGAGTTATCCATCTTAGTGACAACAACTATCCTTGAACGTGGTGTAACCTTTCCACAAGTAGATGTTTTTGTTTGTATGGCAAATCATCACTTATACACTAGTTCGAGTCTTATTCAGATAGGAGGTCGAGTTGGAAGATCCCCAGATAGACCGACAGGAAAGCTTTATTTCTTTCATGAAGGACTATCCAAATCTATGCTTCGTTGTCGAGAAGAAATAAAGGTTATGAATAAAAAAGGAGGATTTAACAATGAAGTGTCTACTATGTAATGACTGGATTGAATCAGTGCCAAAATTAAGAGACCTGATTACGTTTAACCAGAGAGAAGAGTACTCCTGCGTATCTTGTAAAAATCAGTTTAAAAAACTTTCAAAAGAAAGATGTCAAAATTGTAATAAGGAGTTACATAGAGAGACCTGTATTGATTGTGAACTTTGGATGAAAAAAGGCTATATTCCTAAGCACCTTGCCATTTATCGCTATAAAGAAAACATGAAAGATTATTTTAGCCGATATAAATTTATGGGAGACTATTGTCTTAGAAAATTATTTCAACAAGATATAAAAAATAACTTAAAACCATTTTTGACGAAAGGTTTTACCATAGTGCCGGTCCCATTATCGGAAGAACGCTTGGCAGAAAGAGGATTTAACCAAGTTGAGGGATTGATAGAGGGAATTCCCTATCAGGATATCTTTGAGAAAAGAGATATTGAGAAGCAATCATCGAAAACACGCAAGGAGCGTTTAAGTCAAGATAATGCCTTCTGTCTCAAGAAAGGTATAGATGTACCAGATAAGATTATTATAGTGGACGATATCTATACAACAGGATCTACTTTATATCAGATGGTTCAACTATTAGAAGGTATAGGTATTAAAGAAGTTTTGACCTTTTCACTAGCTAGATAATAAAAATCCTTGCAAATTTTCATGAAAAGGATATAATATAGATAAAGAAAACGCTAACAAGCGAGAAAGAGGTCTTTTATGATTAAATATAGTATCCGTGGCGAAAACATCGAAGTAACTGAAGCACTTCGTGACTATGTTGAAAGTAAACTTAGCAAAGTTGAAAAATACTTCAACGAAGACCAAGAATTGAATGCACGTGTAAATCTTAAGGTTTATCGCGAAAAGACAGCTAAAGTAGAGGTTACTATTCCAACAGGTTCTGTAACACTAAGAGCAGAAGATGTTTCGCAAGATATGTATGGTTCTATTGACCTGGTGGTTGATAAGATTGAAAGACAAATCCGTAAAAATAAAACAAAAATTGCACGTAAGCATCGTGAAAAAGTTCCAACAGGAGAAGTGTTCTCAGCTGATTTTAATAACGAACAAGTTGAAGAAGCACCAGCTGTTGAAGTTGTAAGAACTAAAAACATTGAGTTGAAACCAATGGATGTTGAAGAAGCCATCCTTCAAATGGAGTTGTTGGGTCATGACTTCTTTATCTATACAGATAGTGAAGATCATACAACTAATGTTCTCTATAAACGAGAAGACGGAAACTACGGTTTGATTGAAGCTAAATAATTAAAAAATAAAGGAAGTAGGTTGAGAGACGTGCTTCCTTTATTTTTTTGCAAAATCCTATTGACAAGCATTAATTTGGGTGTTAAGATATAAAAGTTGTCTTAACTGACTTGCCACAAACTTGAAAAGGTTCCAAAACTTTAAAAAAGTTATTGACAAGACAGGTCAGAGATGATATTATAAATAAGCTGTTTCGCGAGAGACAGCAGACACGAGAAGTAAAAAAACTTCAAAAAAAGTGTTGACAAGGCATTCTAGATTTGCTAGAATATAGAAGTTGTCTTAAGAGAGACAAAGACCTTTGAGAACTGAATAAGAAACCAAGTGCAGGGTTATGATAGAAGACATTATAACCTGTCAATTTACAAGAATAAATCGTCAGACGACGGTAATGAGTTAACGCTCGAACAATTATTAAATTTTTTAATGAGAGTTTGATCCTGGCTCAGGACGAACGCTGGCGGCGTGCCTAATACATGCAAGTAGAACGCTGAAGAGAGGAGCTTGCTCTTCTTGGATGAGTTGCGAACGGGTGAGTAACGCGTAGGTAACCTGCCTTGTAGCGGGGGATAACTATTGGAAACGATAGCTAATACCGCATAACAATGGGTGACTCATGTCATTTATTTGAAAGGGGCAAATGCTCCACTACAAGATGGACCTGCGTTGTATTAGCTAGTAGGTGAGGTAACGGCTCACCTAGGCGACGATACATAGCCGACCTGAGAGGGTGATCGGCCACACTGGGACTGAGACACGGCCCAGACTCCTACGGGAGGCAGCAGTAGGGAATCTTCGGCAATGGGGGCAACCCTGACCGAGCAACGCCGCGTGAGTGAAGAAGGTTTTCGGATCGTAAAGCTCTGTTGTAAGTCAAGAACGAGTGTGAGAGTGGAAAGTTCACACTGTGACGGTAGCTTACCAGAAAGGGACGGCTAACTACGTGCCAGCAGCCGCGGTAATACGTAGGTCCCGAGCGTTGTCCGGATTTATTGGGCGTAAAGCGAGCGCAGGCGGTTTGATAAGTCTGAAGTTAAAGGCTGTGGCTCAACCATAGTTCGCTTTGGAAACTGTCAAACTTGAGTGCAGAAGGGGAGAGTGGAATTCCATGTGTAGCGGTGAAATGCGTAGATATATGGAGGAACACCGGTGGCGAAAGCGGCTCTCTGGTCTGTAACTGACGCTGAGGCTCGAAAGCGTGGGGAGC
>OLNY01000319.1_pt1 | contig 47872 bp, 32 predicted proteins | sample 1671981 | NCBI WGS metagenome assembly OLNY01 (sample SAMEA3136632, study PRJEB25190) | human gut metagenome | biome: human gut; feature: human-associated habitat; material: faeces | place: Austria | collected 2013
TATGTGTATTTGGAATTTCTCATTTTGGCTTGTACTATTTATATTCTAGCACCATATAGCTCTTGTATTAAGGGTAGACCTAATTAAGGGTCTGCCCTTATTGTATTATTTTTTGCCTTCCACTTGTAATTGTTTTTCATATGCGATACAATAAATGATATTGAGTGTAAATTATTCATTTAAGTAGAAAACAGCAAAAAAACGGAGGAATAATGCATGTCAAAAGTAATTATGATTCAAGGCACGATGTCAAATGCAGGAAAAAGTCTGCTTGCGGCAGGACTTTGCCGTATTTTTAAGCAGGATGGCTATCGGGTGGCACCGTTTAAGTCACAAAACATGGCATTAAACTCCTTTATTACAAAGGATGGCTTTGAGATGGGACGTGCTCAGGTAGTTCAGGCAAGAGCAGCAGGGATAGAGCCATCAGTTTATATGAATCCAATTTTATTAAAGCCAGTAAGTGACATGGGGTCACAGGTGATTGTAAATGGAAAGCCAGTCTCCAATATGCCGGCACGAAAGTATTTTGCCTACAAAAAGCAACTGATTCCTGATATTATTCATGCTTTTAAGAAGCTAGAGGAACAGGCAGATATCATCGTAATCGAGGGTGCAGGAAGTCCGGCTGAGATTAATTTAAAGGCAGATGATATAGTCAACATGGGTTTAGCAAAGCTTGTAGGTGCACCTGTGCTTTTAGCTGGTGATATCGACAGAGGCGGAGTGTTTGCTCAGCTTCTTGGTACTCTTATGCTTCTTGAGCCAGATGAAAAAGAGCTGGTAAAGGGTCTTATCATCAATAAATTCAGAGGAGATAAGACAATTTTAGATCCAGGAATTGTGATGCTTGAAGAGCGTGGTCATGTGCCGGTAGCAGGCGTCATTCCATATATGAAGGTGGCAATCGAAGAGGAGGACAGCCTAAGTGAAAAGCTAGAGCAAAGCCAAAAGGGACTGATTGATCTTGCAGTAATTCGTCTTCCGCGAATGTCAAATTATACCGATTTTGATGTGTTTGAGCAGCTTTCGGGAGTAAGCGTGCGCTACGTACATAATGTAAGAGAGCTAGAAACACCAGACTGCATTTTCCTTCCAGGAAGCAAAAATACAATTGGTGATCTTTTGTGGATGCGTCAAAGCGGAATAGAGGCAGCAGTTAAAAAGCTTTCAAAAACGACACCGGTGATTGGTATATGCGGAGGATTTCAGATGCTTGGTGAGTCGATTGCTGATCCATTTGGCATCGAGCAGGGAATGGATGCGCCGGGAATGGGACTTCTTCCGATTCAGACGACTCTCACAAAAGAAAAGACGAGATTACAGGTGACAGGAACAATTGATCATTTGAGTGGAGTCTGGTCCTGCTTAAATGGCAGTCCATATGAGGGCTATGAGATTCATATGGGAAAGTCAACAGCCGTCAATGCTGCAAGCTCAAAAGAGAAAAAAGTAGGTCAGTCCCAAAAGCAGCCATCTAGTGATCTTCCAACTGTGGTATGCAGCGAGAATGGTATGGTGTGCGGCAGCTATGTCCATGGTCTGTTTGATGAAGGCGATCTTGCATGGAAGCTTGTAAAGATGCTTGCAGACAAAAAGAATGTGACATTAGAGGCATTGCAGAGTGGCTTTGATTATAAAAAGTTTCAGGAGTCACAATATGATTTATTGGCAGACACCATTCGCCAGCATATGGACATGGATTTTGTATACAGCATTTTACGGGAAGCAAAAATTTAACTTGCGCTGAAAGAAAGGATTAAAGTCATCTATATATGGAAGCAATTAAGTTTTTAAGAGAAAAATATAAAATTACACCGCCGGATCAATCAATGTATGATGCAGTAAAAGCAAACTGGGATGGAGTGGCAAAGCCGCTTGACGGGCTAGGCTGGTTCGAGCATGTTATATCACAGATTGGTGCTATAGAGGATAGCACCAATGTATGTATTTCTAAGAGGGCAGTTATTGTGATGTGCGCTGATAATGGCATTGTTAGGGAAGGCATCAGTCAGTCAGGACAGGAAGTTACGCTTGCCGTTGCACAGTCAATGGGAAGGCGTGAATCGAGCGTTTGCCGTATGGCATCAGCATCACATACAGATGTTATTCCAGTAGATATTGGAATAGCTGCTTCATGTAAAATAGATGGTGTGTTAGATGAAAAAATTGCCTGTGGTACGCGAAACTTTGCAAAAGAGCCTGCCATGACAGAAAAAGAGACATTAGATGCGATTGATACAGGTGTGCGCCTTGTAAAGCAGTGTAAGGAAAATGGCTATCAGATACTCGCAACAGGAGAGATGGGTATAGGAAATACGACAACAAGCAGTGCAGTGACAGCGGCACTTCTTCATAGGTTAGCCAGTGAGACAGCAGGAAGAGGAGCTGGATTAAACGACAAGGGGTTAAGCAGAAAAAAACAGGTCATTCAAGAGGCAATTGACAGATACGATCTATATAAGGCAGATGCATTTACGGTGCTTCAGACTGTTGGCGGCTTTGATATTGCAGGTTTGACAGGAGTTTTTATAGGAGGTGCAATGTATCATGTGCCTATTGTTTTGGACGGTCTAATAAGCGGTGCAGCAGCACTTCTTGCAAAGCGTATTATTCCTGGTACAGAGCATTTTATGATAGCATCTCATCTGGGAAAAGAACCGGCGGCAAAGGCAATTTTAAAAGAAATAGGGATCAAGCCAGTCATCCATGGAGATCTGGCGCTTGGCGAAGGAACAGGTGCAGTTATGGTATTTTCGCTTCTTGATCTTGCAATGTCAGTATATAATGGTCGTACAGATTTTTCACGTCTGGAGATGGCACCATATGAACGTCTTAGTTAAAAAGGAAAGGCAAATAAAATGATTTATCTTGTAACAGGCGGAAGCGGCAGCGGAAAATCAGCCTATGCAGAGTCATTGCTGTCTGGGTTTGAAAATATCAGAAGCCGCTATTATATTGCCACGATGCAGGTATATGGAGAAGAAGGCAAAAAAAGGGTAGAGCGCCATAGAAGGCTGCGTGCAGGAAAAGGGTTTATTACATCAGAGCAGACGGTGCAGATTGAACAGGCATTGAAAAAATTTAAAGACAGTGATAAGATGTCATATGCAGCACTTGTTGAATGTGTGTCTAATCTTACTGCCAATGAAATGTTCGACGAAAATGGACAGCGAAGCGAGGACGAAGTTGTAAGGCGTGTTGTGTCTGGATTAAAAGTGCTGTCACAGTCAGTGCGTGAGCTTGTCATTGTGACAAACAATGTGTTTGACGATGGAATCACATATGATGAATCTACAATGGCTTATATACGTGCACTGGCGCGCATAAATATTGAGCTTGCTGCGTGGGCAGATGAGGTCACGGAAGTTGTGGCGGGCTGCCCTGTCATGTGGAAAAAGTAAGATGATCATAAAAATAGAGTAATTAACAGAGGATTATAAAAATGAATCTATGTAAAAAAATCGGAAAATCAATTGCAATTGCTTTTTCTATGTATTCCAAAATTCCTATGGTGCAGTTTGAGTGGAAGGAAGAAGATATGCGCTATTCAATGTGTTTCTTTCCTCTTGTTGGAATTGTAATAGGACTGTTATCATGGTGCTGGTGGCTTTTTTGCCAGCAATTTGGCATTGGAAAAATGTGTTTTGCATTTGTTGGCCTGGCAATCATTCTTTTGGTGACAGGCGGTATTCATATGGATGGCTATATGGATACGATGGATGCGCTTCATTCTTATGGAAGCCGCGAGAAAAAGCTAGAAATCTTAAAGGATTCTCATATTGGTGCATTTGCCGTGATTATGACTGTTCTTTATGTGCTGATAGCAGCAGGTGCATATTCTGAGATTAAAAATTACTCAGTTATGGCATCATTTTGCGGTTCATATTTTTTGTCACGTATTTTTAGTGCAATTGCAGTTGTCTCGTTTCCGTGTGCAAAAAAAGAAGGAACGCTGTATATGTTTGCAGATGCGGCACAGGAGAAAATAGTAAAGAGAAGCCTGTATGCAGAGTTAGTGATTTGCGTATTATGGCAAATTTTGATGAATCCAAAGGCAGGTATTATGCAGCTTATATGTGCTTTGGCAGTGTTTGGCTATTACTATTATAAGAGCAAAAAGGAATTTGGCGGCATCACAGGTGATCTCGCCGGATATTTTGTAACACTGTGTGAGGGTGCGCTGATGGTTATGGCGGCAATTGCCTGCTTATAAGAAAGGACATTTTCATGGAACTATATATAGGCGGTTTCGCACAAGGAAAGCTTGAATATGTGAAGCGTAGATACAACGAAAATCAAAAGACAGAGAAGCTTTTTGTAAAGGTGATTGACTGCGCAGATTCACATTATAAAAAAATGCTTTTAGAAACAGAATGTGATGTATTAATTTTAAATCATCTTCATCTGTGGGTTAGGGATTTATTAGATGAGGGTATGGAGGAAGAGAAAATACAGACGACAATTCTTTCTTGGATTAAGAGTAATCCTGATGCAATTGTAATTTGTGATGAACTTGGAAACGGTATTGTGCCGATAAAAAAGCAAGAGCGCATCTGGCGTGAGCAGACAGGGCGGCTTATGATAGAGCTTGCAAAGCAGGCAGAAAGGGTGGAACGTATATTATGTGGACTAGGACAGCGGCTGAAATGACAATCACACTTTATATTATCCGCCATGGGGCCACGAAGTCCAACAAGCGTCACGCCTATCTTGGAAATACAAACGAGCCATTATCAAATGAAGGAGGAGAGCAGATTATTTTTTATAATAAAGCTGGAAGATATCCAAAAGAAAAAGATAATCTTCTTATTTTCTCAAGTCCAATGCTTCGATGCCTTCAGACAAAGGATATTTTGTATCCGGATACAAGAGCTATTTTACTTCCAGAATGGAAGGAAATTGACTTTGGACGCTTTGAAGGAAAAAATTATCAGGATTTAAATGGAGATCCTGATTATCAGCGCTGGATAGATAGCGGCGGTGTGACTGCATTTCCTGGTGGAGAAAGCCGTGATGAATTTGTGAAAAGATCAATGGCAGGACTTGAATGGTGTATAGAATGTATGGAAGATTATAAACAAAAAAGTGCAGTTTGTATTGTTCACGGCGGCACGATCATGGCTATAATGAGCAGTCTTACAGGCGGTGATTATTATGACTATCAGGTAAAAAATGGTCAGGGCTATGAAATTGAGTTGTCGATAAAAAACAACAATGTGCAGTTAGAAAAACTGACACCAATTGCAATGGAAGAGGCAGAGGAAAAAGACAAATGACAATAACATTACATATGCTGGCATTTGTCAGCGGTTTTTTGCTTGACTGTTTGTTTGGTGATCCATACTGGATGCCGCATCCTGTGCGGTTTATGGGAAATCTTATTAGTTTTCTTGATAAAAAGCTTATGGGAGAAAAGCATAAGGGTGAAGAAAAAAAGGCCGATGCCAAAAATGGTACAGGCATAAAAGATGATGCAACAATACGAAGTGAGCGCAGAAAAGGAATACTTCTTGTAATCTGTGTGTTGGCAGCGACAGCTATTGCCTCGGGAATCATCTTTTTGGGAGCTTACGCAATTCACCCAATTGCTGGTTTTGTAGTCGAAGCAATTATGACATATCAGATTTTAGCGGCAAGATGTCTGCAAAAAGAGAGCACAAAGGTATACACCGCATTGAAAAAAAATGATCTTTTAGGTGCACGATATGCTGTTTCCATGATTGTAGGACGAGATACAAATGTCTTAGATGAGGCAGGTGTGGCGCGTGCTGCAGTAGAGACAGTGGCAGAGAGTACATCTGATGGTGTGATTGCGCCTATGCTTTACACGGCACTTGGCGGCCCGGTGCTTGGCATGATTTATAAAGCAGTCAATACGATGGATTCAATGGTAGGCTATAAAAGCAGCCGTTATCTGTATTTTGGCCGTGCAGCAGCAAAATTAGATGATGTCATCAATTGGATTCCGGCAAGAATCAGTGCACTTCTTTTAATTGCAGGAAGCGCTTTTCTTAGTGTGACTAGGATTTTCAGCAAAGAAAAAGCAGTATATAATACTAAAGATGCATGGCATATCTGGAGAAGAGATGCAAAAAAGCATGCGAGTCCAAATGCCGGACATACAGAAGCTGCATGCGCAGGTGCACTTGGCATTCGTCTGGCAGGTGACACCATTTATGGCAGTAAAGTCATTAAAAAGCCATATATCGGTGATGATAAAAGGGCAGTTTTGCCAGAGGATATCTGCCGGTGCAATTATCTGATGTATGCGGCTGCAGTTCTTGGAGAGGTAATCTGCGTAATATTGATGATATTGCTAAATTTCATAGGATAACAATCTGGTATCAAAGGGGGCAAAAATGGACAAGCATACAGAAAAAAGCGTACACGGCGGAGATGTATATCGTAATCAGGTAGAGTTTGATTTTTCAGTAAACATAAATCCATTTGGCATGCCAGATGGTGTTAAAAAGGCACTTGGCGATGCTATTTTTTTATGCACTCAATATCCAGATGAAAAAGTTTCAAAGCTTAGTGAAGCAATGGCGAAAAAGCTTGATGTGCCGCAGGAATGTATTCTATTTGGAAATGGTGCATCAGAGCTTTTTGTGGCGATTATCCATGCAAGAAAGCCAAAGACTGTACTTGTGCTTGCACCGTCCTTTTCAGGCTATGAGCACTCAGCAGCATGTGAGGACTGTCAGGTGCGCTATTATTATCTGAAAAAAGAAGATAATTTTGAACTGACAGAGCATTTTTTGCAGGAATTGATAAGACAGATAAAAGCGCACGAAGCGCCAGATTTGATTTTTCTTGCAAATCCAAATAATCCAACAGGAGTATGTATTTCATTTGATATTATCTCACAGATTGTTTTTCTTTGCTGTGAACATAGAATTACATTGGTGATTGACGAATGTTTTATTGAATTTACGAAGCGTCAAAATGAAAGCCTTATAAAAACTGCGATTCATTCACAGTATTTGATTGTTGTGCGTGCATTTACAAAGATATACGGGATACCGGGTGTGCGCCTAGGCTATCTGGCGGCATCTGAAAAAATGGTAGAATGTTTGAAAAGACAGCTCCCGGAGTGGAATGTATCGCTCTTAGCACAGTATGCGGGAGCAGCGGCACTACAGGAAGATGAGTTTGTACAGAAAACATCAGAATATGTAGAAAAACAGAGGGAATACCTTACAGAAAAGCTTCGTTTACTCGGTCTTACTGTGTGGCAGGGAGAGGCAGATTATTTGCTTTTTTATTCAGAGAAGAATCTATATGAAATGCTGCTAAAGAAAAAAATGCTGATTCGGGACTGCAGTAATTATAAAGGACTTGAATCAGGGTATTATCGCATTGCAGTAAAAAAACAAGAGGAAAATGATCGTTTAATAGCTGCATTAGAAGAAGTACTGTCAGACGAGAATATAAAATAAAACACCGCTATTGTCGGGGAAAACAGGGAGGAAATAAAAAATGGGAATAACGGCGAAAGGAAAGAAAAATGCAGGTTTGCTGACAGAAGGTTCAATAGCAAAGGGAATTTTATCATTTGCTATTCCATTATTTTTAGGCCAGCTATTGCAGCAGTTTTACAATGTGGCAGATGCATGGGTTGTAGGAAATTTTGCAGATAACGATTCATTTGCAGCAGTCAGCTCAGCAGGAAATCTAACCTTTTTAATTATTGGATTTTTCAATGGAATTGCCATTGGAGGCGGCGTTGTTATTTCAAAATATTTTGGTGCACGTGATGAAAAAAGCGTGGAAGTTGCCATTCATACAAACTTTTTATTTGGACTTATCGCATCAGCCCTTTCTACAATTGTAGGACTTATTTTGATTCCAGTTTTGCTTCGTCTGATGCAGACACCAGAGAATGTGCTTCCGGCATCACTATTGTATCTGCGTGTATATTTCGCAGGCGTATCAACTATTATCATGTATAATATTGGTATGTCAATCATGAGAGCGCTTGGTGACAGCCTTCATCCGCTGTATTATCTGTTTATTTCATCTGTAATCAATGTAGTGCTTGATTTATTATTTGTTGCTGTGTTCCACTGGGGTGTAGGCGGTGCAGCAGCGGCAACAATCATTGCGCAGGGTGTAAGTGCAGTAATGTGCATTTATCGTATGTGTAAAATGGAGGGAGTTGCACGTCTTGATTTTAAAAAGCTTCACTATAATGGTCCTATGATGAATGAGGTAATAACACAGGGTCTTCCGACAGGTATTCAAAATTCTGTTATCAGTATTGGAAATATCGTTATTCAGAAAAATATCAATTCATTCGGCTCATTTGCAATGGCCGGTGTTGGTGCATATAGTAAGCTTGAGGGATTTGCATTTCTCCCAATTACCTGTATGTCTATGGCACTTCCTACATTTATCAGCCAAAATCTTGGCGCGAAGGAGTATAACCGTGCAAAGAAGGGTGCTGTATTTGGAATTATCACGGGCGTCGCTGTGGCAGAGTTGATTGGAATTGGCTTCTATATTGGAATTGAGCCGCTTCTTCGTTTCTTTGTAGATGAGGAACAATCCGTTTCATATGGAGAAATGCATGCGCATGTGACAACGCTGTTTTTCTGCCTGCTTGCTTTCTCACATTGTGCAGCAGGTGTTCTTCGAGGCTGTGGAAAATCAATCATTCCTATGGCAGCAATGCTCGCCTTCTGGTGTGGACTTAGAATCGTCTATGTGACAACAGCACTGGAGTTTATACCAAAATTTACAATGATCAGCTGGGCTTACCCGCTGACCTGGAGCTGCAGCAGCATTGTATTTTTACTGTTTTTAATTTTCTCAGATTGGACGCATGCATTTGAAAAAAAGGCGGCAAAGAGCAAAGTAATTAAATAAAAAAAGCACAGGTACAAGGCATCTGCCTTGTACCTGTGTTTTTTATTTGATGTCTTTGATATCGTAAGGAGTGCTTTGGTAAACATAGAAATTTAGCCAATTAGAATATAAGAGCTGTCCTGTAGAGCGCCAGGTGACAACTGGTGCCTTTGTCGGATCATCATCTGGAAAATAGTTGATTGGAAGATCAACGCTTGTAAGACCTTTTTCCATGTCACGATTATACTCAAGTGCAAGAGTATTGGCATCATATTCGGCATGACAGGTGACAAAGAACTGTCTGCTGTCTTTTGTCTTAGCAATGGCAAGACTGCCTTCTTTTGTAAGAGCCATTATCTCAAGCTCTGGTACGGCTGCTACATCAGAAACATTCACATCTGTTGCGCGGGAATGAGGTGCAAGAAATTCATCATTAAAACCGCGAAATAACGGTGATGTCTTCTTTAAAATCTGATGTGGAAAGATGCCAAACAGTTTCTTGTCAAGATCAAATTTTTTAATGCCGTAGTGATAGTAGAGTCCGGCATAAGCTCCCCAACACAGATGGAATGTACAGTGAACGTGTGTCTTTGTCCATTCCATGATTTTGCAGACCTCATCCCAGTAGGCAGTTTCTTCATATGGCACATAGTCAAGCGGTGCACCAGTGATAATCATGCCGTCATAACGGCGATCATTGATCTGGTCAAAGGTGTAGTAAAACTGTTTTAAATGTTCAGGGTCTGTGTGTGTGGAAGTGTAGCTTGCTGTCTGTAAAAAGTCAACACATATCTGAAGTGGTGTGTTGGAGAGCTTACGCAGAAGCTGTGTTTCAGTAATAATTTTTGTTGGCATCAGATTCAAAATCAAAACATTAAGCGGACGTATATCCTGATGCATCGCACGGTGTTCAGTCATAACAAATATATTTTCAGCTTCCAGTATGGCATGAGCTGGAAGCGAATCGGGTATTCGAATAGGCATAACAAATTTTCTCCTCTCAAATGATTAACATCAAAATAGTAGCGCAGTTTGGAGGAAAAGTCAATGGTATGAAAGCCCTTCACCTTCGGGCTTTGCCGCAATATTGACTTTTCCATGAACAGTAATCAATGGTTTCGTCGACGAACCAGTTTCGTTGCAGCTCACTGGACAAGACACAGGCAGAATGGTATAATGGCATAAAAACAGGAAGAAATACCTGAAAGAATATCGACAGAAGAAAGGAAAACAGATGGAACTAAAATGTACGCTGCAATATTCAAATCCCCATGTTATAAGGCAGATTGCGGTACCAGAAAAAATCACCCTACAGCAATTGTATAGGGTGATTTGTGTATGTGCGGATATGGATACACTTGGTGTTGACACCTTATTTTTTAAAGATGGAGTTCAATTAAAGAAAACACAACAAGTTGATGAAATTATGCTTAGTGAGTCTGTGCCTGATTCAGAAAAAATGTTGTCATGTATCGTTAAAAAAAATGATAAAGTATGCTGGGAGTGGCGTATTGAACTTGTTTCAAAAGAAAACAGACTTTCTGACGAAAAAACAGTCCAATATCCAATACTACTGCGTTTTCAGGGAACAAATATTGGAAATGGGAGAAAAGAAGTAGCAGAATTTAATCGCTATTCAAATAGCTGGTACAGCTTACAGGATTTGCAGGTTCAGAAACAGTCTGTTAATTTAAAGCTTAATTTACTTTTTAGTGAGTTTGGGGTATCGAAAGAAAATCATGCATCTGGTAAAAAAGGTATTGAACTTGATTCGTCCACACTTTTGCAGATGAAAAGTTGTTTGGACAGTTTAAAGCAAATGAGGGTAGATGAGCTAAAAGAAATTGAAAAAAATTTAGATATGAACCATCCGACCAATATTCAAAAGGAAAAAAGAGCTGAACTAATCTTGCAGGATTATATAGAAAAAACTGATGTCATGTTACATATTTTTGAACAGATTAGTTTGACTGAATTTGATGTATTTTTAAAACTGTATGCTTCAGGTGGAACGGTTTCAAGAAGTATCGAAGATTGTTTGAAATATAAAACGTTAGAGAAATACGGATTGGTTTCTATTGATGTAGATTATAGCGGTTCTATCACAGTTGATATGAGTATTGAACTTGCAATGGGAGCAGGCAAATTTATGAAAGAGCCAGAAAAAAGTTCGCTTCGAAATTTTCAGGTTGTACAGGCTGTAATTGCTGCATGCGTGAATCTATACGGATTTGCCAGTTATTGGCACTACAGTGCGTTAATTGATGCCAATTATAAAAAAATCATAGCGCAAGAGGCAAAAAAACAATATTGGGATATGTTTGCTGAACGGGCAAAAGAAGGACGATGGCGATATATGTGGTCAAGTGTCTCAAATGTATTTTTTAAACCTACAAGTGACCAGGATTGGATCATACAGCAGGTGAAAAAGAACTTTGAGGAGATTCCTTATTATATACCAGGTGGAGAGGAGATAAAATTACTGCAGTTTGATGGAATTGATTATTCTCTGCCTGGTTATAAGATGTTTTTTTCTGTGTTGGTCGATAACTGCAGGAGCTTTGAAGATGAAAATAAATTAGTCACAGAGATGATGCTGAAATGTATTAATGGTGAGAGTCCAAGGAAGGTGGTATATAATTACAGACATTGTTTTATAAAAGGAACAGCCAGTGTGAAAATTTTAGGAGATGCACTTGAAAAGCTAGAGGCAACGATCCGGCGTCCACAATATTATGGTCATACGAAGAATGAGTTTATGCGGCTTACAGGAGGAATAACAAAGTGAGTTATAATATAAAAAATGCACTTGCGGACTTCAAAAAAGAAGATTTGGCAGATGGAATGATCGATATATTGAAGGATAGCACAAGGACACTGGAGAAAACAAAGGAAAATGGATTTTTAAAGCTAAGCTTAAAAATGCAGAGAACAAGCACTTACAATGCAGTAGTTTGGCTTGATGAGAAAAATGGTGAGCTTGTAAAGACAGCTTGCAGGTGTGGTCATTTTCAAAAACAATATTTTTGCTGTGAGCATGTGGCAGCGGTGGTGATGCAGTATATTGTAGAGATATATGGTCAAGACGTGGTTAAGCAGTCTGAGATTTTTCCTTTAATGCTTCAGAAAACAAATGTAGAAGATCCATTTATTCCGGGTATTTTAAAAAGCACCGATGAGGAAATGATGGAAATTCTAAAAGAGAACTTCTTTAAAAAGCGGGCATTGCCAGTTGAACAGAATATAAAACAGCCGCTTTCAATGCAGGCAAAATGCTGCATTGGTGAATGCAAGGATGGTCTTTTATTGGAGCTTCGTGTTGGTGAGACGAGAACGTATGTAATACGAGATCTGAATGAGTTCTTTTATAAGTGGACAGAGAAAAAAACAATTGAGTTAGGAAAATATATAAAATTTATTCCGGATAAAAATCTGTTTGACGAAAACGGGCGTAAAATTATTCAGTTTTTCTTAGAGGAATATTTAACAGAAAAGGCTTCTGGAAGGACAAATTATTCTTATTATGCTTCGGCTAGTCAGCAGGCAAGATCTGTTTCTATTTTTGGAAGCCGCATTGATTTCTTTATGGATACTATTGCTGCAAATGGCGTATATTTGCTTTCAGATGAAAAGAAAAATATTTTTTATGATGAGCAGTTCTATAGTCCTAAGATCAAAGTTGCAAAACTTACATATGGAGCGACTGTGAGGGCTGAGCGATATCATATTTTATGTGAGAGTCTTGAGTATAGCTATGTCTTGTCAGGTGATACCATATATCGTATGAAAAAACCAGAGATGGCTGTACAGAAGATTCTTGAACTGTGCCAGAGTAAGAAAGAGCTTTTTATATCAGATAAGGATCTGCCAGCAGTCACAAGAGATGTGTTATCAAATCTTAAAGACGCGGCAGTAATCACCTATACTGGCATGGATCCTGATAAATATCTGCCTCCAAAGCCGACAATTGCTTTGTACCTCGATTCTCCGCAGGAAAATATGATTACATGTGATGTGGCAGCCATTTATGGTGAGAAAAAGTATCATGTTTATGGAAAGGAGCGTTACAGCCAAAAGCGAAACTTCACAGAGGAGCATAGATTAGCAGAGATAATCCAGATGTACTTTAATGCGTTCGATCAGGAAAAGAGCCTTCTAGTCTATTCTGGTGATGAGGGAGATATTTTCACATTTCTTTCTCAGGTGATTCCAAAGCTGCAAAAATATGGCGATATTTATGTGACAGATTCAATGAAGAAGCTTCGAGTTGTTCCGTCAGCCAGTTTTCAGGTTGGAGTTTCAGTATCAGGCGGCCTTCTTGAGATGTCTATGGCATCAAATCAGTTTAACAAGGAAGAGCTTGCTGAAATTTTCTCATCGTATGACAGAAAAAAGAAATACCATCGATTGAAAAATGGCGCATTTATCACCTTTAATAAAGAACAAAAGCAGGTAATGTCTGCTCTATTAGATGTGATGAAAAATTATGCCGATAAAAAAAATCCTGATACGATCAAGATGCCGCTTTTTAGGGCACTTTATCTTGATGAACTGCTTGCAGAAAAAGAGTCAGTTGAACTTAAGAAAAATCGTGAATATCGAAAGCTAATTGGAAAGATGAGAAGCTACGAAAACGGTGATTATGAAGTACCGCAGTCACTTGAAGCAGTACTTCGAGAATATCAGCGAGACGGCTTTTATTGGATTAAGACATTAAAAGAAAATGGCTTTGGCGGTATTTTAGCAGATGATATGGGTCTTGGAAAGACTCTTCAGATATTGGCATTTCTTTTATCAGAAAAGGAACAGGGAAAAGTGGGAGACGAGCTTCGCACATTAATAGTTGCTCCAGCCTCACTTGTTTATAACTGGAAAAAGGAAGTCGAGCGCTTTACACCGCAGCTGTCAGTATGCGTGATGGCAGGAACTGCACATGAAAGAAAGGAGCTTATTAAAAATCAGACAAGCAATGTAGATGTGTGGATTACATCATATGATCTGTTAAAACGCGATATCGAGCTGTATCAGGATATTGTATTTGCAAATGAGATTATTGATGAGGCACAGTATATTAAGAATCAGACAACACACGCAGCAAAATCAGTGCGTCTTGTAAACAGCAGTTTTCGCATGGCACTTACAGGTACACCGATGGAAAACCGCCTAAGTGAGCTTTGGAGTATCTTTGACTATCTGATGCCTGGATTTTTGTATGGATACATGCGTTTTAGAAGTGAAATAGAGACGCCAATTGTTTCTGACAAGGATGAAGATGCGATGACACGTCTTCGCGCTATGATACATCCATTTATCCTTCGCCGACTGAAAAAGGATGTATTAAAGGAGCTTCCGGAAAAACAGGAGGAGATCGTCACAGTTGCACTTTCAGGTGAACAAAAAAAGCTTTATCAGGCACATTCACAGAGATTGAAAATGTTTCTTGAGGATCAAAACGATGAGGATTTTGCACAGAATAAGCTTCAGATTCTTGCTGAGCTGACAAAGCTTCGTCAGCTTTGCTGCGGACCAGAGCTTCTTTTGGAAAATTATAAGGGTGAAAATGCAAAGCTTGAAGCATGTATTGAACTTATTACACAGGCTATTGCCGGAGGTCATAAGATTCTGCTATTCTCTCAATTTACGTCCATGCTGGATCTTATTGGCGAGGAATTAAAAAAAGCAAAAATAGATTATTATCGCATTGATGGAAGCGTAAAAAAAGAGGCGCGCATGGAGATGGTGGAGCAATTCCAAAATCCACAAAATCAAGTATCAGTGTTTTGCATTTCATTAAAAGCTGGAGGTACTGGACTAAATTTGACTGCAGCAGATATTGTAATTCATTATGATCCATGGTGGAATAAGGCAGCTCAGAATCAGGCGACTGATCGTGCACATCGAATTGGACAAAAACATGCAATTAATGTCTATCAGCTGATAGCAGAGGAAACAATTGAGCAAAAAATTTGTGAACTTCAGCAGGTAAAAGAAGATCTGGCTGAGGAGGTTCTTTCTGGCGAGGGTATCAGCAGCACTCAGTTTAATAAAGACGAAATTATGAATTTGCTAGAAAAATAAACCGTTTATTCAAACAAAAAGGATAGGAAAATACATTTTTTAGCAGTTGTGCTACATTGACAGGCCTACTTTTTGTATGAATTTACGTACATTGTGAAAAAGACTTGCACAACATCACCTTTTTTGTTATGATAATAGTAAGTATGGAGTCGAAAGACCGGTCAGAATAGGGGGAAGAACGATGGATATCCGATGCAAAAAATGCCTGCTTCGAGAAATGGCAAATGAAGATATGTATCACAGGATACAGCGAACGATTGACGCGATTCCTCCTAAACTGCGGTGCTCAAAAGGGGAGTACGATGCACGTCTTGAATTATGCAAGGAGTGCGAAAAGTTGATTGGTGGTATGTGCCGTGTGTGTGGCTGCTTTGTAGAAGTAAGAGCTGCCAAAAAAAGCGAACATTGTCCGGGAATACCGCGCCGTTGGGATGGGCTGCAACTTTAGGCTTAATATCGGCAAATTTTTGTCACAACTTGCTGCCCTGCAGCAGAAACGGAGGAAATTATAATAATGAAAGAAACAGTGATGCAGTTTGGTGAAGGTGGATTTTTACGCGGTTTTGTTGATTACTTCTTCAAGAAGCTGAATGATGCCGGGGTGTATGAAGGAAAGGTTGTTGTAATTCAGCCAATCGATAAGGGTATGGTAAATATGCTTAACGATCAGAATTGCGAATATAATCTGTACTTAAGAGGACTTCAGAACGGTAAGGAAGTTATCGAGCATACTCATGTTGATGTTATCTCAAGAGGTATCAATCCATATGAGGATTTTGATGCATACATGGCATTGGCTGAGAACCCAGATCTTCGTGTAATCGTATCTAACACCACTGAGGCTGGTATTGAGTATCTTGGAACTGAGAAGTTAGATGACAAGCCGGCTAAGTCATATCCTGCAAAGCTGACCCAGTTCTTATACAAGAGATTCCAGACAGGCTTAAAGGGATTCATTCTTCTTCCATGTGAGCTGATCGATCACAATGCAGACACCTTAAAGGAGTGTGTATTAAAGTATGCAGATCTGTGGGAGTTAGGAGATGAGTTTAAAAACTGGCTGTTGTCCGAAAACGATTTCTGCAACACCTTAGTTGACCGTATCGTTACTGGTTATCCAAGAACAGAGGCTGCTGATATCTGCAAGGAGTTAGGCTACACCGATAACCTGATTGATACTGCTGAGATCTTCCATCTGTGGGTAATTCAGGGTCATCACGAGGACGAGCTGCCATTCAACAAGGCTGGCTACAACATCGTATGGACTGATGACGTTGCACCATATAAGAAGAGAAAGGTTCGTATCTTAAACGGCGGACATACATCTATGGTACTTGGAGCTTACCTGTATGGCCTTGAGACAGTAGGCGAGTGCTTAAAGGATGAGACAGTAAGCAGCTACTTAAAGCACTGCATCTTCGAGGAGATCGTTCCGACTCTTGGAAACACTCAGACCGATATCGATTTCGGAAAGGCTGTTTTAGAGCGTTTCGCAAATCCGTTCATCCGTCACATGTTACTGTCTATCGCACTGAATTCTGTAAGTAAGTTCCAGGTTCGTGTACTTCCAACCATTCTTGAGCATAAAGAGAAGTTTGGAAATTATCCGGAAGGTCTTGTAATGTCTATGGCAGCATTGATCGCATTCTATCGTACCGATAAGGCAAACGATGGTGCAGAGATCATGGAGTTTATGAAGACTGCAAGCGTAGAGGATATCATGAAGAGAGAGGACTACTGGCATGCAGATCTGACCGAGATGATCCCGATGGTACAGAAGTACTACGATGTAATCGAGAAGGATGGCATGAAGGCAGCTTACGATTTAGTATTAAATAAATAATCACAAAGCAGCCGGACCAATTTATGGTTCGGCTGTATGCCGTAAAGCGGCGCAAAACGTCAGAATGCGAACAGAAAGGCATATAGAATTTATGAAAACTTACATTCAGATTAATCCACAGGATAATGTCTGTGTTGCACTGGCTCCTATTGCAGCTGGTACACAGATAAACGCAGGCACGACCGTGACCACACTAGAGGATATCCCGCAGGGTCATAAGATTGCACTTGCTGATATCAAAGAAGGTGAAAAGGTCATCAAGTATGGTTTCCCGATTGGTGTGGCAAAGCAGGACATCAAGGCAGGTTCCTGGGTGCATGTTCATAATGTAAAGACAGGTCTTGGCGATGTGCTTGATTATGAGTATAATCCGTCAGGAAGTGAGTTAGAGCCGACAGAGCACGCACATTTTATGGGATATCGCCGTGAGGATGGACGTGTTGGTGTAAGAAATGAGATCTGGATTATTCCTACAGTTGGCTGTGTAAACTCCATTGCATCTGCACTGGAGAAGCAGGCAAAGAGTCTGGCAGTTGGAACAGTAGAGGACGTAGTTGCATTCCCACATCCTTATGGCTGCTCTCAGATGGGCGGCGATCAGGAGAACACCAGAAAGGCACTTGCAGATTTAATTCATCATCCAAACGCCGGCGGTGTGCTTGTACTTGGTCTTGGCTGTGAGAACAGCAATATTCCGGTTCTGATGGATTACATTGGTGAGTACGATAAGAATCGCGTGAAGTTTTTACAGTGTCAGGATGTTGAGGATGAGCAGGCATCAGCAATGGAGCTGTTAAAGGAGTTAGCAGATTATGCAGGCACCTTCAAGCGTGAGCCAATTGATGCTTCTGAACTGATTATTGGTATGAAGTGCGGAGGCTCTGATGGTCTTTCAGGTATCACAGCAAACCCGACTGTCGGCGCATTTTCAGATCTTTTGATCTCAAAGGGCGGCACCACGATTCTGACAGAGGTTCCGGAAATGTTTGGAGCAGAGACACTTCTTATGAATCGCTGTGCAAATGAGGAGCTGTTTAATAAGACAGTTGATCTGATCAACAACTTTAAGAACTACTTCACAAGCCATAACCAGACCATTTATGAGAATCCGTCTCCTGGAAATAAGAAGGGCGGAATCTCCACACTTGAGGATAAGTCTTTAGGCTGTACACAAAAGTCTGGAAGCGCACTTGTAAAGGGTGTATTAGAGTATACAGAGCCAGTTCACACAAAGGGACTTAATTTATTAAGTGCACCGGGCAATGACCTTGTTGCGGCAACTGCACTGGCACTTTCAGGTGCTCATATCGTTTTATTCACAACAGGAAGAGGAACTCCATTTGCATCCCCAGTTCCGACAGTAAAGATTTCCAGTAACTCCAAGCTTGCAGGTCATAAGGATAACTGGATTGACTTTAATGCAGGACGTCTTGTAGAGGATATGCCGATGGAAATGCTTTCTAAGGAGCTGTTTGAGTATGTGCTCGCAGTTGCTTCTGGAAAGAAGGTTAAGGCTGAGGAAGCTGGCTTCCACGATATGGCAATCTTCAAGCAGGGTGTAACGTTGTGATACTAGGGTCGAAAAGTCACAAGCTGATCGGGCTTGCACGAAGAAGTTTGTGACCTTGAGACCCGTAAAAACATGATTTTTAAGACTAAGAAAGGATAGGATATTATTATGAAAACATTTATGGGGAAAAATTTCCTTCTGACAACTGATACAGCAAAAGAGCTGTTCCATGATTACGCAGAAAATATGCCGATCATCGACTATCACTGCCATATTAACCCGAAGGAAATCTATGAGGACCGCAAGTTTGAGAACATCACTCAGGTATGGCTTGGCGGCGATCACTACAAGTGGCGTCAGATGCGTTCTAACGGTATCGACGAGAAGTACATCACAGGAGATGCAACTGACAGAGAGAAGTTCCAGAAGTGGGCAGAGACTCTTGAAAAGGCAATCGGAAACCCGCTGTATCATTGGAGTCACTTAGAGCTGCAGAGATACTTCGATTATCACGGTGTATTAAATGGTGATACTGCAGAAGAAGTATGGAATATCTGTAACGCAAAGCTTGCTGAGGATTCTATGACTGTTAGAAATATCATCCGTAAGTCTAATGTAAAGGTAATCTGCACCACTGATGATCCGATTGACAGCCTTGAGTGGCATAAGAAGATCGCTGCAGATGAGACTGTAGATTTCAAGGTATATCCGGCATGGAGACCAGATAAGGCAATGAACATTGAGAAGCCAGATTTCTTAGAGTATGTACAGAAGTTGGCTTGTGTATCTGGAATCAAGGTAGACAGTGTAAAGAGCTTGTTAGCAGCAATTGACAACCGTATGGAATTTTTTGATTCCATGAAGTGCTGCGTATCTGACCATGGTTTAAATTATGTTGTATATCAGCCGACAAGCGAGGAAGCAGTTGAGGCAATCTTCCAGAAGAAGGTTAACGGTGAAAAGTTGACTCAGCTTGAAATTGACCAGTATAAGACAGCATTTATGATTCATGTAGGAAGAGAGTATCATCGCCGTGGATGGGTAATGCAGATGCATTATGGCTGCAAGCGCGACAACAATACCTTCCGCTATAACCAGTTGGGACCAGATACAGGATACGATTCCATCAATAATGATGCAACAGCAGCTCAGTTAGCTGATTTCTTAAATGCACTCAGCACTACAAACGAGCTGCCAAAGACAATTCTGTATTCCTTAAATCCAGCTGACAACGAGATCATCGGTACCATTATGGGCTGCTTCCAGGACAGCGAGGCAGTAGGCAAGATCCAGCACGGTTCTGCATGGTGGTTCAATGATAATAAGTCAGGTATGATCAACCAGATGGTAAGCCTTGGAAACCTTGGTCTGCTTGGAAACTTTGTTGGTATGCTGACTGACTCCAGAAGCTTCTTATCCTACACAAGACACGAGTATTTCCGCCGTATCCTGTGTGAGTTAGTAGGAGGCTGGGTAGAGAACGGCGAGTATCCATACGATAAGAAGGCATTAAAGAACATTATCGAGGGTATCAGCTACAACAATGCAAAGGCATATTTTAACTTCAAGGATTGATTTTGAAGTAAATAGTTACCTGAGTTTTTTGTAAAATACGATGTCAGGGTCAACTAGTTGTGATCCTGACATTAGTTTAATTAAGTATGGAGGTGCATAGTATCCTTTATGGATAGTCACAGTATGACCCTGGTGGTCGCTTTAATATTATTAATGATGGGTTCTGCCTTTTTCTCTGCAACAGAGACGGCCTTTTCCTCGCTGAATAAGCCGAGATTAAAAAATATGGCAGCAGAAGGCAATAAAAAAGCAAAGCTTGCATACAAGCTTGCAGAGAATTATGATGAATTGATTTCAAGTACACTTGTAGGAAATAACGTTGTAAACATTGCAGCAACAACAATTGGAACACTTCTCTTTGTAGGATGGCTCGGATCAAATGGAGCTACTGTATCAACTATCTTTATGACAGTGATTACTTTAGTTTTTGGTGAAATCACGCCAAAGAGTCTGGCAAAGGAATGTCCAGAAAAATTTGCAATAACTGTTGCTCCAATTATCAATATTCTAATTACTGTTTTAAAGCCAGTGAATTTCCTTCTGATCAAGTTAAAGAGCAGTGTAGGAAAGCTTTTAAAGGTCAGCGGCACAACGAATGGAATCACCGAGAATGAGCTTCTTACAATAGTGGATGAGGCTGAGCAGGTCGGTGGACTTGACAGTAATGAGAGTGAGCTGATTCACAACGTGATCGAGTTCAATGATCTTCAGGCAGGAGACATCATTACACCGCGTGTTGATGTTACAGCAGTTGATATCACAACGCCAAACGAAGAAATTGCAGATGTGTTCAAGACATCTGGTTATTCCCGAATCCCTGTATACAAAGATACGATTGATGATATTATCGGTATCCTGTACGAGAAAGATTTCCATAACTATGTGGCAGGAACTACAAAGTCAATCGAAACGATCATGAAGCCGGCTGAGTTCATTCCGCCTACAGTCAAGATCTCCGAGCTTTTAAAGAAGTTCCAGCAGACAAAGCTTCATATCGCTGTTGTTGTGGATGAGTTTGGCGGTACAGAGGGTATTGTTACCATGGAAAATATCTTAGAGGAGCTTGTAGGTGATATCTGGGATGAGCATGATGAGGTAGAGGCTGGCATCAAAAAGTTAGATGATGGAAGCTTCATCGTTCCAGAGGACATGGATTTAGACGATTTCTTTGAGCAGTTTTCCATCAACACCGAGACAGAAGCTTCTACTATCAACGGATGGATTACCGAGCAGATTGGAAAGATTCCGGAAGTAGGCGATTCATTTGATTTTGAAAATCCTGTTTCAGAGGAAGAAGATTCCGAAAAGGACAAAGAAAATCAAAACAATAAGCCGCAGAAGCTTCATATTGAAGTGACACAAACCGAGGGACAGAAAGCAGAAGAGATTCATGTGGTGCTCCTCCATAATGATGAGAGTGAAGAAAGTAAAGAAAAAGCATAATCATCTTAAAAAAGCATAAGTAGAATCGACAGATCTTCCATAGCAGGAGGGTCTGTCGATTTTTTATTTAAATTGAACTGTGAATCAAATGACAGTAAGCCCAAAGTGTGCTATGATAGAATTATCATAAATTTAGATTCAAACTTGGAATTGTGAAAGGAGTTTGGCGTAGATGGGAATGTTTGTAAATCCAGATAATTCAGCCTTTCAAGCAGCTTTAAATGCACAAATTTACGTTGACAAAAGTGGTTTACTTGTATATACAAATCGTGTTTTGGCATCTACAGACGCATTTATATGCAACAGCCGCCCACGTCGATTTGGAAAATCAATCACAGCTAATATGCTTGCAGCGTATTACAGTAAAGGCTGTGATTCAATATAATAATGAAAATTCATTGAGCAGCGTGCTGGCGATCGCTTATCTTTGTGCAATGCAGTATTATTTTAAGCCAATTCGGGAATTGCCGACTGGCAGAGGCTTTGCCGATTTTGTTTTCATTCCAAAGCCAGAATATCAAAATGAGTACCCGGCACTAATAGTTGAATTAAAATGGAACCGTAATGCACAGACAGCTATGCAGCAGATAAAAGATAGAAACTATCCGGCATCCATTCTAAGTTACACAGGTGATATTTTATTAGTTGCGATAAATTACGATAAGAGCAGTAAAGAGCATCAGTGCCAGATAGAGCAGTATCAAAAAGAGTAAGGATCATCAATACCAGATTCAGGAGTGGATAAAACATTCTGCAAGAAAGTAAGTAAAAAACACAGAAATTATGGAGTACACGACAAGGGATCCCCCCCTGTTGATGTGCTCCGTTTTTTTTGCCAATTTTTCAAGTGTACGAGGATTAAACTGTATTAATGGTACTCCACGAACTCCATTTTTTCTTTCTGGGAAAATCTTTTAAAATGGACTGGTGCTGTAAGCAACAAAACAAAAGAAAGAGATGGAGACAATTATGCAAAAATACGGTTACATACGAGTATCAACGAAGGAACAAAAGCCAGACAGACAATATGCTTCAATGGAAAAGTACCAGATTGACAGGAGCAATATCTACATGGATAAAATGTCAGGAAAGAATTTTGAACGACCAGCTTATCAGCAAATGCTGGCGAGGTTACAGAAAGGGGATCTGGTCATTATAAAAAGCATAGATCGATTAGGACGAAATTACAACGAGATTCTAGAGCAGTGGAGAACAATCACGAAGGTGATCGGGGCAGATATAGAAGTGATTGATATGCCGCTTTTAAATACAGCATCAGGAAGAGATGGATTGACAGGTGTATTTCTGTCGGATATGGTTCTTCAAATATTGGCGTATTTTGCAGAGACAGAGCGCAATTTTATCAGACAGCGCCAGGCAGAGGGAATAGCAGCAGCGAAAGCAAAAGGAGTTAAATTTGGAAACAGAAGAATGCAAGATCCAGAGGAATTTGAGTATTATTATCAGGAGTGGAAACAAGGGAGAATCTCGTTGAGAAAAGCAGCAGAAAAGATGGGCATCAGTCATTCAACTTTTTATAGAAGATGCCGTGAACAGCAAAATTAGTCGTATTTAAAAGTAGACTTTGTGAAACGTTTAATGTATTCAACATGAAGAACTGTTTTCGATTAAATATGTAACTATTTCGAAGTTAAAACTCCAAAAAACGTCTTTAAAAGTTGAAAATGTATACGCATTTAGGTTAATAAAAGTATAGCACAGTAGTTTCGCAAAGTCTGCTTTGAGAAACACCAAAAGCAGGGCAAAAAGGAAGGGAGAGAGCAATGAGAAGAAATTTACTGAAAAGAAAAATTGCATTGGGACTTAGTTTGTTGATACTTGGAAGTAGTGAGGGTGTTCAGGTATTAGCTGAGTCTGTAGAACGTGAAAGTACGGTGCAGGCAGAGGAAAGTGCTTGGGAGGAAAGCTCCGCATTAGAAGTGTACAATGAAAACACTGAGGCAGAAACAGAAGAAAAATACTTAGAAACAAGTGAACAGATCACTGAGCTAGATGAGCCAAAGTCAGGGATAGAGGAAACAACTCATCAAGAAAATACAACGGTAGAAACGATAGAACGAGAAGCAGAGGCTACAACTATGGAAACAGCAACTGCTACAGAAGCAGAGTACACAAGTGGCGATGAGCAGAATAGTGTTGAGCAAAATAGTAATGAGTTAAGCAGCGAAGCAATGTCATCTACAGAGGTGGAAACTGAGTTAAGTAGTGAGACTACATCATCTGTGGAGTTAGAGACGGAATTAAGTAGTGAGGCTACATTTGAAATAGAAACCGATACAGAGCTTGAAAGCGAGGTTGAGAGTGAGTACGAAAGCGAAACAGAGGAATTGATGTCTGAGGAAGAGACAGAAGGTGATGCATATTTAGCAGATACTCTTGTATATGGAGATTTTAATTATCAAGTAGAAGAAAATGGAGAGGCATCGATAGTAGGGTACAATTGTACTGAAAACAATAAGGAAGTCATTATTCCAGCTGTGATAGAAGGCCATGTAGTAACATCTGTTGGTGGTTTTTGGAATAAAGGAATAACATCTGTAGAAATTCCAGATAGTGTAGTAGAAATAAGAGATAGTGCTTTCTCAGATTGTACTCAACTGAAAAAAATTATTTTATCTAAAAATCTTGTTAGAATTGGAGAGTATGCATTTCAAAGATGCTTTGGGGTAAAAGAAATCGAATTACCATCAAAAGTTCTTACAATAGGAAAATATGCATTTATGTATTGTGGATTGACAAAGATAGAATTGTCGGAAAGTCTTCAAACAATAGGACGATGTGCATTTGCAAATACAGATTTAGCTGAAATTGTTATTCCTGGTAGTGTTGTTAACATTGAAGATTATGCATTTGTTGATGATAGAGGCTTTGAAAATACAAAATTACAAAGAGTAGAATTTGAACAAGGAGTAGAAGACAGCACAATAGGAGCATATGCATTTAAAAATTGTACAAAATTAAATGAGGTTATTCTCTCAGATAATATTATTACAATTGGGTTTCAGGCATTTTATGGTTGCAGTAGTCTTACATCATTAAGGCTGTCATCTAATTTAAAAAAGATGGGAGTGCAAATGATTCAAGGAACAAAAATAGAAAGTATAGTAGTTCCAAAAGGAGTATATGAAGCAGGTTATGCAGGCACTTATGAAGTTAATGGAGCATTGGAAGGATGCAATACATTGACAATGGTAATCCTTGAAGAAGGAATGGAAACAATACCTAAATATTTATTCGCTAATATAAACTCATTACAAAAAGTGGAGATACCGCAGAGTATTAAAAAAATTGATAACTTTGCTTTTCACAATTGCACTGGGTTAAAAGAAATAATAATACCAAAGTCAGTAGTTGATATAGGAGAGTATGTATTTCGTAACTGTACAAGTTTAACAAAGGTAACATTTGAAGAGCAATCGTTAATAAAAAAAATTCCGCGGGAAATGTTTAAAGGGTGTATCTCGTTAGAAACAGTAGAATTATCGAAAGAAATAACAAATATAGATTGGTGGGCTTTTCAAGAATGTAAATCTTTGAAAAATATAGTATTTCCAAGTTCACTACAGACTATTGACAGAGAAGCTTTTAAAAATAGTGGGTTAGAATATGTAGACATTCCAGCAAATGTTTATAGTATTGGTTCAGAAGCATTTGCTGGAACGCTTATAAAAGAAGTTTATTTTGAAAACGGAAAAAAAATGCAGATAGGAACAGCGGCATTTAAAAATTGCACAATATTAACAAATTTTTTTATAAACAATCGTTTGATAGAATTAGAAGAAGAGGCATTATCGGGATGTAGTAGCCTTGTAGAATTAGATTTATCATCGGTAGTAAAACTTGGTGCTTGTGTAGTTAAAGGAACGCAAATAAGGAAGCTTATTATTCCTGTGAATACTGTGCTTAATGGAAAATATGCCTATGGAACAACATATTATAGTCCATTTACAGGGTGTGATACATTAAAGACCATTATTTTGCAAGATGGAAGAAGTTGGATTACAAACTATGCATTTTCTAGTTGTGAATCAATTGAAAATATCGTTATTCCAGAATCAGTAAATACATTTGGTACATATGCATTTTGGGAACAGGGAAATAAAAATTTGATTATCTATGGTGTTTCAGGTTCCTATACAGAAGAATGGGCTAAAAGTCATAATTATCAATTTAGAGATGTAAGCGAAGGCTTTGAGGATTCCTATAAAACATCGGAATATCTGGTTAAAGTCATTGACAGTGCATCAAAGCAGCCGATTAGTAATGCCGTGATCTGCATCAACGGAGAAGAAGCAGGTACAACAGCAGAAGATGGAACTGCAAAGATTACGATATATGGAACAGTAACACAGAATGTAAGCGTTGCAAAAGATGGTTATGATACACGTTCTTATATTGGTATGCCATGGAATAGTACAGAGCAAAATGTAGTTGAACTGGCAATCCAAGAAAAAACAATAGAAAAACAGATTACTGACATGCTTCCGGATGCAAAGCTTCCGGAAACCACACTCAATGGTCCGAAAATAAACATTTTTGGTAAGGAAATTTATTTGTTTTCAGTGCCAATTTCAGTTGATGTTAACTGGTTTGATAACGTGTCAATTAAGTACGACAACGAAACACAGACTGCCAAGGTTATGATTGGCGTAAAAGAAACTGTAAAAAAAGACTTCGAGACAGGAAAAGACGGTGAAAAACAGTACCAGAACATGAAAAATTTCGTAAAATCATGTGGAGAAGGTACCAATCAGGCGGATATGCTAAATAAATTTAAGGACACAAAAGACGGCTTGGCACCGATGAAGGGAAAGGTTGCATTTGGTGTAAGCGGAAATATAGCAGGCTTTATTGAACTGAAATATAATAACGGGCAGTGGAACCTGCTTGATGGCGGACTTGTTGCAGTGCTTTCCGCAAGTGTAAGTCAAAAAATTCCGCTTTGTTATATTTTTTACGCAGAGTTTGGTCTGTCTGGGTCGGTGACAGGAACGATAAAGCTGACATTGGATAATCAGAAACAATATCAGATCCTTGGAAGCATTGCTTTAGGTATTGCACCATCGATAGCAGTGGGGGCAAATGCATTGATCGTCGATGTAAAGGGTGGATTTGAAGGAGGATTAACAGGAACGCTGACATTCCCGGCTCAAACTATGGAAGAGGCATTTGAGGCATATATGTCAGGAAAACTATTTCTAAAAGTAAGCAGTCCGATTCCATTCTATACGGCATCGTTTAATTGGCAACTCTTTAAGATAGAGTTGTTCCCGGATTTTGGTGCTAACCTTGATCCGGTTGAATGGAAGATGGCAATTGAAGACCGTGCAGTGCCGGCAAATGGTCAGGCATATGAGTATGCAGATACACAGACAGTAACACTTTCAGATGGACGAAGTGTGATGGTGTACATAACTGATGATGGTACAAAGTCAACTGGAAATCATACGACACTTGTATATTCTGTTTACGAAAATGGTACATGGTCAGCAGCCAAACCAGTATGTGAGACAGGACGTGCTGATGTTAAGCCTGTGCTAAAAGCAGACGGAGATAAGGCATATGTTGTATGGATGAATATCGGAAAGGTGATCAGTGAATCTTCTACACCAGAGGAAATTTATCAGAGTACCGATCTGTGGCTGAGTGAGTTTGATGGAGTAGCATTTAAAGAACCGGAGCGTGTACCGGCTGAAGGAAATGCCAAGATGGAATTTTCCTATGATATCAGTGCAGTAAATGGAACGGCAGCTGTTGTATGGATTGAAAACAGTGACAATGATCCATTTATGCAGACAGGAACAAATACCATTTACAGCAGACAGCGTGTAAATGGTATATGGCAGGATATTCAAACGATGACAACAAGTGAAGTACAGATTGGTGCTCTTCAGGCAGCAATTACGGCTGACAGCTTATCGGTACAATATAGCGATGGAACAAATGTATATCAGGCATCAGGTCAGGCAGTTGTGCAGACTGGTCTTGGAACGAATGTCAAGGTATTTGACGGTGTTACTTATTATATCAGAGAAAATCAACTGTATCAGTTGGCACAGGATGGAACAGAGACTGCCTGCGGTATTGCATGCAGCAGTGACTATCAGGTTTATGACAAAGTTGTATATTGGACACAGCAGATGAATTTTAATAATGAGCTTTATATGCAGAAGCTTGGAGAAAGCAATGCAGTCCAGCTGACATATGATGGTGGTTATATCAGCAGCTTTGCGATTTACACAATGGAAAATGGAACAACAAGCATTACCTATACATGGACAGAAGTTTTATCAGACGATGAACTGGAAGAACCATATGGCGTAACTTACACAAAAACAATTCAGGGAACAACAGTGTACGATCTGGCCTGCTCAGGTCCGTACTTTAGTGCTGCAGATATTGTCCCGGAAACAGAAGCTACATTTGAGGTAAAGATTCAGAATCTGTCTTCTGAAAATGTTGATCATATTTTCATGAGAGTGAAGGATGATACAGAGTCTGTATTGATGGATAATGAAGTTTTGAAAACAATAGCAGCAGGAACTGAAAAAGAAGTAAGTTTTACTTACGGTCTTCCAAAGGAGTTGTCAGGAAAAACTCTGACTGTGGAAATATATACAAACGAGGTAACAGAGTCCGATATAACAAACAATACCTGTTCCTATACATTTGCTGATACGGATTTGTCTGTTGTAGTTAAATCTGAGCAGACGGTTACTGTTTCCAATCATGGCTATTCAGATGCGAAAGATGTTGTATTAGAGATTCGAAATGGTAGTGCAAACGGTGCTGCAGTGTGCAGGAAAGAGCTTGGAATGCTTGAAGCAGGAACATCCGTCGAAGTGGAGTATGAGATTCCACAAGAGTTTCTTGCGTTCAAGCCTGGTGAATCTGCAAAGGAATTTATCGCAGTTGTTACAACAAGTACATCTGAATCATTGTTTGGTGATAATGAAGCCGTTATTCGTATAGAGTCTCATCATATTGAAGGAATTGAGCTTGACCAGACAAAGGCTATGCTGCAGCCGGGAAATACACTGCAGCTGCAGGCAACACTCAGTGGTGAGGAAGCGGTTGATCGCCGTGTTGAATGGTGTTCTTCAAATACAGATATAGTAACTGTGGATCAGAATGGTTTTGTAACTGCATTAAAGATGGGACAGGCAGATGTGACAGCTATTACACTTGATGGCGGATTAAATGCAGTATGCCATGTGGTTGTCTATGATGCATTTGAACTGAATCAGTTGAAGTTTTCTAAGACAAAGTACCAGATGATCAGTGGAAATGAACTGACATTAAGTTATGTGAGTGAACCAATTCTAACAAAAGAGCAGATGTTAACTGCTGTATGGAGCAGCTCAAATGAAGAGGTTGCAACAGTAAAAGATGGCATTGTAACAGCATTTAGGGCAGGAAGTACAGAAATAACTATTGAAGTAGGGGGATTAAGTACAAACTGTCAAGTAGAAGTTGTGAGTCCGATGGAAATCACGGGAATTGAGTCAACATCATACAACAAACTAAAGATCAGCTGGACACAGGCACCGGAAGCTGACGGATATACTATTTATAAAAAGAATCCTGAGACAGGTAAGTTTGTGGTATTGAAGAGCATTGCAGATAATACTGTAGTGAGCTATACAAACATCGTAACATGCGGTGCAACTTACAGTTATAGAGTGGCATCCTATAAATTAGAGGAAACGAAAAAAGTATATTTGGCAGAGTCGAAGATTGTAAAGAAAACAGCGATCCCGTCAACACCAGTTTTACAGAGTGTGAATATGGCAGCGTACAATAAGCTCCGTATTACATGGAATAAAGTAAGCGGATGTGAGGGCTATGTGATTTACCGAAGTGAATCGGAGAATGGCACATACAGCGTATTAAAGTCAGTAACACAGGCAACAGCAACAAACTATGTAAATATCGTAAAAGACAGTACGGTGTATTACTATAAAGTTCGCGCATTTGTAACAGTAAATGGAAAGAAAGTTTACGGAGATTATTCGAGTATTCTTTCAGGAAATGTAATCACTGGCCCACCACAGAACTTCGCGATAAAGCAGGCAGCAAACGGAAAGATTACTTTTACTTGGAATAAGGTAGAGGATGCAGATGGCTATGTTATTTATCTATATGATCCAGATACCAATAAGTATAAGGCAATCAAAAATGTGACTGATATAGATGTGCTTACATACGGAAAGAAGATGACAAAGGGAGCAACATACCACTTTGCAATGAGAGCATATCGATTGGTAAATGGGGTTAAGGTTTACAGTGATTATGGAGAAATCGTAAGCACAAAATAAAACCTAAAAGTGAAGGGTATGAAATAAAAGTACAAAACAAAGAGCATAGAACATAAAACAAAAAATAAGAATGGTCGGGGGCTGTAAACCCTCGGCCGTTCGTACGAGGAATTTATGAAAAAAGGGAAAAATACACTGATTGTGGCAACAATGAGTATGATTCTTACTGTTCTTTTGCCATATTCATCAATGGCACAGGAGCAGCCATCTGAAAGTGAATTTGAAACTGAAATAGAGACAGATGAAGTGTTTGAAATGGAATCTTTGGAATCAGAGCTTGAACCTGAGACGGAATCTGAATTCGCATCTGAATCTACATCTGATTCAGCATTCGAGTTTGAATCCGAGTTCGAATCACAACCAGAAAACACAACACAAAATGAAACAATAGAAGAAATCACCTCTGAGGAATCAGTCACTGAAATATTCACTTTTGAAGAATCAGTTTTTGAAGAACCAACCTCTGAAGAATCCACCTCTGAAATCCAAACGCAGCTGATTCAATACGAGGATAGCGTACCGTTGCCTCAGAATGGTGATTTTGAGGCGCAGTATTTTGGTGATCAGCCATCCGCGATTGCAAATGAGGATGCGTGGCAGGCGGTTTTTAAGAGTCGTGTGCAGGAAGCGATTAAAAACAATACAACTGATATTGAAATCGCAGATTTAAATCTGAATAGAAATACCGATCTGGATCAGGTTCGAAAGGTATACCGTTCATGTATTCTTGGAGACTGCTTCTTTTTATCAGGAGGATTTAGCTATTCTTGTACGACAGATGGAGTCATAAAAGTATTTAAGGCAGGTTATTACAGCAATTATTGTGACAGCTATGGAAAGCCAGATTCAGAAAAAATTCAAGCCGATTTAGCGGCACTCTATAGTGAAGCTGCGGCAGCAGTGGACTATGCCAGTGTGGCAAGATCACAGCTAGAGGCAGCACTGCTTCTTCATGACTGGCTGGTGAGAGAATGCGATTATGCATATCAGGAATATTTAAATCATGCACTGCCTAAAAGTGTCTACAATGCATATGGCGCGCTTGTAAATGGAAGGGCGGTGTGCAATGGCTATGCATTGGCATATTCGTATTTGTTAAGCAAAGTAGGAATTGACTCATATGTATTAGGAAGCGATGCAATGAATCATGCCTGGAATTTGCTTTGCATTGACGGCATCTGGTACCATGCCGATTTGACGTCGGATGATCCTGTTTTTACTGGAAATAAAACATATCTTGACTTTTATAACGATGACTATAGTGATGAGGGTTTTGTTTACCATAAGTATTTCTTAAAAAGTGATGAGGAGATAAGTGCCCTTGGACACCGGGGATGGACACCGCAAAGCAGTATGGATGAACTCCCCACGGCAGATAAAAGTGGAGTATACAGTACTGCGCTGTTTGCAGATGACATTCCAGGTGATTATTCGCTGATTCAGGGAAAATGGTATTTTTGTAAAAATGGAACACTGTATTCTTCAAATGATTTGTGGGGAAGCAATTTGAAAGCTGTGTCGTCGGTAACGGTAAAGGCATACTACAGCCATATGCAAAATGGGCTGCTGTATTTTACTGATTTTGCACGAGTTTATGTCTGGAATCCAAGAAATCCATATAGCTGGGAGATGGCGGCATCTGCATCTGTGATCTCTGAGCTTTCGATCAAAAAAGGTCAGCTTGTCTTTGTTACACTTTCAGATACGCAATCAGAAAAGCATATAGAAGCACTTAATATACGATTTTTACCAGAACCGCCTGTGTTACGTCAGATTCCGTATACGGCAAAGGTGAAATTAGCGTGGACAGAAGTGCCATCAGCAGATGGCTATGTGATTGAATATAAAAGCGTCAATGAGGATGCATATCACACACTAAAGCGAATTGATGCATCATCGATTCAAAGCTATAGCCATATTGTAAAAAATAGTGATGCCTATGAGTATCGGATACGTTCCTTTATTCAAACTGGAAAAACAAGAGCATATTCACCGTATTCATCCGTGATAACAGGCTTTGCACTTCCACAAAAGATAACAGGTGTCAGCGTAAAAGAAAGCACCTTTTCTCGACTTGAGATTTCATGGAATGCCATTTCTGGCGCGGATGGTTATGTGATTTATGAGCAGACAGGCAGTGGAAGCTGGAAGGTAATAAAAAAGATAACAAATGGTATGATGCAGAGATATCGAACTCGCGCAGGTGAAGGGGAGCATCGCTATAGTGTCAGAGCTTTTCGATTGGATGAAAATAAGATGTATTATGGTGAGCGATCGCAGACAGTGATATTTTCAAAAGATCTTTAAGATACAAAATAAAAAAGGAATGAATATAGAAAATGAACATGAAAAAAGAGGAAAGAGAAAAACAGCGTCATAAAAAGCGATGGGCAATGTTTTTCGGAAATCTTTTGATTCGGTTGCTTGTAATTGCAATCTTTGCGATTTTTGCAGCCGTGAAACTGATCCATCAGAATACTATTTTGTGGGTGGTTTTACTGCTTTATCTTGGCTGTTATGATTGCTTTGCAAGATTGTATGGTGGATTTAAATCTGGCAATTACCGAATCAGCGAGATTTGTACCGCGCAAATGCTGAGCCTTATTTTTGCTAATGGCTGTGGATGGGCGGCATGTAGCATTTTTAAACATCATATTTTATCCATAATGCCATTTTTTGTAATCTTTCTTGTACAGCTTGTTCTTATTATATTTTGGGCATGGGCGATGAACAAGCTGTATTTTACAATGAATATTCCTCGAAAGGTTGTTGTGGTAAGCGATGCAGATGCAGCGATACTCTTAAAAAAACTTAGGAAGCGCGCGTTAAAGTTTGATGTTGCAGAATGCTTAAATGGAAAAAAAGCTTGCGAGCAGATTAATCGCATCTGTCAAAACTTTGATGGCGTGATTTTGTATGAGACTGAGCGGCAATACCGAGAGGAAATCATAGCTGTGTGTGCTGAAAAAGAACTCCGTGTGTTTCTTGTTCCAGAGCTGTCAGATATTCAGATGCGAAGCATGCGAATGATGCACATTTTGGATACGCCGCTTTTGATGTATGAGGAGTTTAAGCTTCATAAAAGAGAATTACTTATAAAAAGATTGTGCGATATCCTGCTTAGCGCATCAGCACTTTTATTGACATCACCGCTGTTTTTTATCATTGCAGTCGCTATTAAAATAGAAGACAAAGGTCCTGTTTTCTTTTTTCAGGAGAGGTGTACAAAAAATCTTCGGATATTTAAGATGGTGAAATTTAGAAGCATGAAGCCAGGTTCGGATAAACTGGGACCAATTCCAGCAACAGAAATGGATTCTCGCATTACCAGAGTAGGAAAAGTGATTCGTGCAATGAGACTTGATGAGCTTCCACAGCTATGGAATATTTTAACGGGAGATATGAGCATTGTGGGACCGCGTCCGGAGCGAGTGGAATATGTAAAGGCGTATACAAAAGAGCTTCCTGAATTTGCACTGCGAAGCAGAATGCAAGGAGGATTGACTGGATATGCGCAGGTATATGGAAAGTATAATACTAGTCCGTATGACAAGCTTGTGATGGATTTGAACTATATTGAAAACTGGAGCTTATTATTAGACGTTAAGCTGATCTTGCTGACAATAAAAGTCTGCCTGAAAAAGGAAAGCACGGAAGGTTTTGAGGAGGAGACGGCGGCGAGTCTTGCAAAACAGGCTTCGCAGCGTAAGTAAGAGTATAAGAAAGAAAAATAATGGAAATGAAAGAGAAAAAAATAAAGCGATTAAAGAGGTCAAATGTATCAAGATCATCAAAGAAAATTAAACTGTGTCTTGTATCAAGCTCGGGTGGCCATTATGAACAGCTGCGCCAGTTAAAGCCACTGCTAAAAAAATATGATGGTTTTTGGGTAACGGAGCAGACTTTATTTGAAGCAGATGCGGACTATTTTCTGCCGTCGACCGGATCAAATGATAAGGCTGTATTGTGGAAGATGGCTGTCATGTGCATCAAAGCACTTGGAATATGGATAAAAGAGCGTCCAGATGTTGTGATTACGACAGGAGCCTTGATTGCAGTACCGTTTGCGCTGCTAGCCAAAATTACACGAAAAAAGCTGATCTACATTGAAACATATGCAAGAGTAACTGATGGTTCAAGAGCTGGAAAGTGGGGATACAAAATGGCGGATTTATTTATTTACCAGTGGGAAACATTAAAAAGTGTTTATCCAAATGGAGTATATGGAGGTAGCATATATTGATATTCGTATGTGTAGGATCAAGAGGATATCAGTTTAATCGTCTGCTTAAAGCTATGGATGAGTTGGTGGCAGATGGAACGATAAAGGAAGAAGTAATTGCACAGACAGGCCTTTCTGATTATAAGCCGGTTCACTATGCATATCAGAAATATATGGATGTGGATCAGTTTAAAAAAATGCAAAAGGATGCTGATCTGATTGTATCACATGCTGGGACAGGTGCACTTGTTAGTGCATTAAAGATAGGAAAACAGGTGATTGCTGTTCCGAGAAGAAAAAAATACGATGAGCATATTGATGATCATCAGCTGCAGGTAGCGCAGGCACTTGAAAGTCAGGGTTATCTTTTTGTGGTTCGTGAGATGGATGAGCTTGGCAGTGTCATTAAAAATGCGAAGGCACATCCGATCTGCAAAAAATATGAGATTCCATCGAATGTGATTCAAATTATAGATGATTTTATACAGGGTGAAATCCAATGAGAAAACTGAAAGTATATTATGCAAATGTAGACAATATGGGAGATAAGCTGAATGCCTATCTAATGAGGCGATTGTTCGGTTATGAAATTGTCAGACGAACGCCACTTACATGCGAATTAAGCGGAATTGGAAGCGGACTCGGACAGTTTACATATAGCCAAAAGAAATGGCTTAGCAGTGCCGAAGTGATTACGGGAAAGCTGTGGCCTGAGACGTTTGTGTGGGGAACAGGTTTTATCGACCAGAGAGCGGATGCACCGTTTTACCGTGGCAATATGAAATTTTGTGCAGTGAGAGGGCAGTTGAGCAAACAAAGAGTAGAAAAGCTGCTTGAAAAGCCAATGAAAATACCAGTTGGTGATGGTGGGATTTTGACTGAAAGGGCATTTGATCGTCCGATAGAAAAGAAATATGAGGTAGGAATTATAGCTCATTATAAGGAACAAGGTGAGCCGGTATTTATGCAGCTAGCGCAGCAGTTTCCGAAATCTTTAATTATCAATGTGCGTCAGTCTCCAGAGATTGTAGCAGAGCAGATTGCACAGTGCGAATGTATTTTGTCGAGCAGTTTGCATGGACTTATTCTGGCAGACAGTTTTCACATTCCCAATCTGCATATTAAGGTTTCTAATGCAATGCTGGGAGATGGATTTAAGTATGCAGATTATTATTCGTCATATGGTCTTGAGGATATAAAAAAGGATTTGAATCAGGAATCCATACACTCTCTGTATGATGTTTATGATAATTATCATGTTACACCACAAATGGTAGAACAACAGAAAAATGCAATGCAGGCGGCATTTCCATTTTAAATGGTTGCCGTGCAGTTATTTGTTTGATGTAGTCAGGAGAAAAAATGAAGAAAATATGTATTATTTCGCAGCGGTATCCTTGTAAGGAGACACCATCTGTGCACGTATTTGTCCAGAAGCTTGCATGGGCTATGGCAGATCAGGGCGTGGAGGTGATGGTGATTTCTCCAGTTCCAGTATGGAGCTTAAAGATGCGAAGTGTTCCAGAGGTCTATGAAGAAAGAACTTCATCTGGAAATCCGATAAAGGTATATCGTCCACGTTTTTTATATGCAGGAGAAAAAAAGATAGGTCCAATTCGGTTAAGTCATATATCGGCAGATACAATGACGAAGGTTTGTGCAGCAACAGTCAGAAAATATCAGCTGAATCCAGATGCATTTTATGGTCATTTTATCTGCGTGGCTGGAATCTGTGCCTGCAGACTGGGAAAAATGTTTCATAAGTCATCTTTTATCGCATATGGGGAGAGTACAGATTGGTCTGTCAATAATTTTGGACTGGAACAGGTTCGAAAAGAAACGGCCATCTGTAATGGCTTTGTGGCAGTTTCGTCAAGTAATAAAAAAAGACTGGTTGAACATAAAATTGCATCAGATGCAAAGGTTGGCGTTTTCGTAAATGCCGTAAATCCAGCCGTCTTTTATCCGCGTGATAAAAAAGAGGCAAGAAGGAAATACAAACTTCCAGATGACGCTTTTATTGTTTCCTATGTAGGCCAGTTTACAGAAAGAAAAGGAATTACAAGGCTGATTAAAGCTGTTGATCAATGTACAGAGGTCAAAGTAATTTGTGCAGGAACAGGAAAACAAGTACCAGATTCAAAGAATGTGTTGTTCTGTGAACGAATTGCCCCACAGGAAGTTCCAGAGTTTCTCTGTGCATCAGATGTTTTTGTACTTCCTACACAGAATGAGGGGTGTTCTAACGCTGTTTTAGAGGCAGTAGCCTGTGGACTTCCGGTAGTTTCATCTGATCGGGATTTTAATCTGGATATTTTGGATACTGGACATGCTGTACTGATAAATCCTGATTCAGTGAAGGAAATAGTAGAGGCAATTACTTTTTTACATGAAAATGCGGATTGCAGAAAGAAAATGTCAGAATATGCAGTGAAAAAGGCAGTTTGTTTTACATTACAGGAAAGGGCGCGTAAGATTTTAGCATGGATGGACGACGCAGAGAGCTTTTGATTTCAGGCGATGATATATGGAATGTGTTTTTTTGTCTGATGATGGCAGTTACAATGTTTGCAGTTCGTGCATTTCGTATTAGAGAAGTGATACAGCTGTTGTTTATTGCCATTTCATTTTATAAATTGCAATTATATCGCGGATTTTTGCTGGAAATTATAATTAGCAGAATTTTATTTTTATGGTGGTGTGTGTGCAGTGCATATTGGGCTATATATCCAGATGTTGTATTGGGATATTTACCATCCGTAATTCAAAGTACGCTGCTGTTGTGTGCACTTGTGATCTACCTTAGCCAAGATACGAAGAAGCATATAAAGTGTGCAGTGACTATGTTTATTGCAATGAGTGCAGTGTTGGCATTTTACTTGCTTGCAACAGTTCCGCTTGGTCAATTGATAAAAGGAACACAGAAGCTGAAAGGGCGCCTTACAGTTAGGGGAATCAATGCAAATCAGATCGGTGTCTGCTGCAGCTATTCGATTTTGATTCTTTTGTTTCATCCAAATAAAAAGCAGGCAAAGTGGGTTGTTTTGCTCGGAGTGCCAATGCTTTGTGTTGCTCTTTTGACAGGTTCAAAGAAAGCACTTCTTACGTTGGTATTAGGTATTATGCTGCTTGCAGTGGCGAAGGCAAAAAGTATGGGAAAAATGATTCTTTATATTTTAACTGCCATTTTATGTGCAGTCCTTTTATTAGTTGCAATTTATCATATTGAATTTCTGTACAAGATTATCGGAAAACGTCTGGATGGACTTTGGGGATATGTGCTGAATGGAAGCGGTGACAAATCGACCTACAGCAGAGGTGTTATGGTAAAGCTTGCGATGGATACCTTTAAAGCATATCCGTTTACGGGAATTGGATTGCACAACTTCAAGCAGATCAATCCATATGGACTGTATGCGCATAACAACTTTGCGGAGATGCTGGCATGTTTAGGAATAGTAGGTTTTCTTTCTTATTATATAGTGATAGGAAAGGAATTGATAATCTGTTTAAAGCATTTTCATAAAGATAAGGAAATTAATCGTTTAATAGTTGTGTTGCTTGTTTGTTTTCTGGCAAATGAATATGCAACGGTCTCATATACGAATGAGGTAATTCAGCTGATGCTTGGAATTATTCTGGGAATGTGGTTTTGCAAAGAGGAAAATGATATATGAGAGACAACAGCAGCAGGAGGCTTTATGGCAAATGAAAAATAAAAATATAGTGTATGGTGTTTTGATTTCATATTTAAATGTATTGATTTCAATCATATATGGTTTTGTTAGTGTTCCTATTCTTCTAAAAGCGCTCGGAAAATCGGAATATGGCGTGTACTCAACGATTGCGTCATTGATTGGCTATATGTCAATTATGGATTTTGGCATTCACAATGTTTTAGTGCGATATCTGACAAAGTACAGAGTCCAAAAAGATCGAAAGGCATATGAAAATCTGTTAGCAGTATCACTTGTTATTTACAGTGCGATTTCAGGGATTCTTTTTGTAATTGGATATTATATGTACCAAAATCTTGGAAGTGCGTTTGGAAATTCATTTTCAGTTCAAGAGCTTGAAATTGCACGAAAAATCTTCTGGATTGTACTGCTTGATCTGATTTTATCGCTTCCAGGAGCGATTTTCCAATGTGTGATAAATGCCGAAGAACATTTTATCTTTGGAAGATCAGTGCTTGGAATCAAACAGATTGCAAAGTTGGTACTGGTAATTGCTGTTGCAGAATTGGGTGGAAAATCATTTGCACTTGTTTGCACAGTATTTGCATTAAATATTTCCGTAATTATCTGTCAGGCATTGTATGCATGGACGCGTCTTCATATGAGAATTCATCTTTATGAGTGGAAGTGGAAATACATATATTCGCTGTTTGTCTATACATTTTTTGTGTTTATTGCATCTGTTGCCGATCAAATTTTATGGAAGCTGGATTCTGTTATTCTTGGTATGAAAGTTAGCGCAGAGGTGGTTGCTGTGTATGCGGTAGCCATGAATCTTGTTACAATTTATAAGAAATTTTCAGGTGCGGTATCTGGAATTTTTCTGCCGAGAGCAACTGCGATGAGCATTACCGACAGTTCAGAAGAAGCATCGGTGCGCTTGATGACAAAGGTTGGTGTTATTCAATTTTTGATTCTAAGTCTTGCACTGATTGGCTTTGGAATTGTTGGACAAGAGTTTTTGCTTGTATGGCTTGGTGATGGATATGAGGAAGTATATATAATATTTCTTATTCTGGCATTTTCACTGATGATTCCGAGCTGTCAGAGTATCGGAATTAATATTTTAGAGGCAAGAAATAAGCATAAATTTCGTGCAGTTGTCTGCTGTATATTGGCAGTGGTCAACGGCGTTTTTACTTATCTTGTTGTTCCAAAATACGGTATGATCGGAGCGGCTTCTTGTACAGCAGGGGCAGTAATCTTGGGTCAGGTTCTTATACTTAATATTTATTACAAGGTAGCGCTTCATTTAAATATCGTGAAGTTTTTTATCGATACGTTTTTACGATTTTTGCTTCCAGTCTCCTTAGCAGGAGCGGCTGCATGGTGGTTTGCTTCAAAACTTTCGATGTATGGAAGCTGGATGAGTCTTTGTATCAAGGCGATTCTTGTTATGGCAGTATATGTGGCAGTCATTATTGTGACAGTTGGAAAAAGACTGAATGGAATTTATCACATTGTAAATAGAAAAGGCAGATAAAGAAAATGGCAATAAAGGTGAAGATTGAAAAAGAACGCATTACGCTTGAAGGAAAGAAGATTCTAATTACAGGTGCAGCAGGCTTTATTGGAGCAAGTCTCGCAAAGCGCATTCTTACAGAAATAAAAAATGTACAGGTGATTGGAATTGATAATATGAATCCCTACTATGATGTCAGCTTAAAAGAAGCTCGATTAAAAGAGATTGAGCAATTTGCAAATTTTACATTCCGAAAAGGTGATATTGCAGATCGAGAGAGGGTAAATACAATTTTTGAACAGTATAAGCCGCAGATTGTAGTGAATCTGGCTGCACAAGCTGGAGTGCGATACTCAATCACAAATCCAGATTCCTATATTCAATCGAACTTGATTGGTTTTTATAATATTCTTGAGGCATGCAGAAAATTAAATTGCCAAGAAAATAAATTTGCGCATCTTGTATATGCATCAAGTTCTTCTGTGTATGGTGGAAATCAGAAAATTCCATATTCAACAGAAGATAAAACAGACTCACCAGTAAGCCTGTACGCAGCAACTAAAAAATCAAATGAACTAATGGCATATGCATATTCAAAGCTTTATAATATTCCAACTACAGGTCTTCGCTTTTTTACAGTGTATGGACCAGAAGGACGACCAGATATGGCCTATTTTGGCTTTACTAATAAGCTGCTTAAGGGTGAAACGATTGAGATTTTCAATTATGGAAACTGTAAACGTGATTTTACTTATATTGATGATATTACAGAAGGTGTATTGCGCGTGATGCAGGGAGCACCGAAAAAACAGTTTGGCGAGGATGGCCTTCCGGCTGCACCTCATGCCGTCTATAATATCGGAAATGAAAATCCTGAAAATTTGCTTGATTTTGTGCAGATTCTTCAGGAAGAGCTTGTGCGTGCCAATGTGCTGCCGGCAGATTACGAGTTTGAAGAGCATAAAAAGCTTGTTTCAATGCAGCCTGGAGATGTTCCAGTGACTTATGCAGATACCAGTGCGCTGGCACGTGATTTTGACTACCGACCAAGCACTGATTTACGGACAGGTTTAAGACAGTTTGCAGAGTGGTATGCACAATTTTATAAACACAACAAATAAGGAATTGAAAAATGAGAGACTTCAAAGATTTAAAGATTGCAGTTGCAGGAACCGGTTATGTGGGGCTGTCAATGGCAGTGCTGCTTAGTCAGCATCATCAGGTAAAAGCCGTAGATATTGTGCCAGAAAAAGTGGAGATGATCAATAGAAGAGAAGCTCCAATTCAGGATGAATACATAGAAACGTATTTTGCAGAGAAAAAGCTAAATTTAATGGCAACATTAGATGCCAAAGAAGCATATCAGGACGCCGATTTTGTTATCATTGCAGCACCGACAAATTATGACAGCAAAAGAAATTTTTTTGACACATCAGCTGTTGAAGCTGTTATTGAACTTGTGCTTAAATGGAATCAAGAGGCTGTTATAGTGATAAAATCTACTGTTCCAGTAGGCTATACTACGTTGATTCGCAAAAAGTTTCATTGTAATAATATTATTTTTAGTCCGGAATTTTTGCGTGAGAGTAAGGCACTTTATGATAATCTGTACCCAAGTCGTATTATTGTCGGTACAGATATGGAAGATCCAAAGCTTGTGACTGCGGCCCATAAGTTTGCAGAGCTACTAAAAGAAGGTGCTGTTAAAGAAAATATAGATACCTTATTTATGGGTTTTACAGAAGCAGAGGCAGTAAAACTATTTGCCAATACGTATCTGGCATTGCGCGTCAGCTATTTTAATGAGCTTGATACATACGCGGAGATGAAAGGTTTGAATACAAAGCAGATTATAGATGGTGTATGCTTAGATCCGCGAATTGGAAAACATTATAATAATCCAAGCTTTGGCTATGGAGGATATTGTTTACCCAAAGATACAAAACAGCTCTTAGCAAATTATGCAGACGTACCAGAAAATTTAATCGAAGCTATTGTTGAGAGCAATCGGACACGCAAAGATTTTATTGCAGATCGTGTTCTTGAGATTGCTGGTGCCTATGAAGCCAATGACAGTTGGGATAAATGTAAAGAAAAAGAGATAATAGTGGGAGTATATCGTCTGACCATGAAAAGCAACAGTGATAATTTTCGTCAGAGCAGCATTCAAGGTGTAATGAAGCGTATCAAAGCAAAGGGAACAACAGTTATTATTTACGAACCAACACTAAAAGATGGGGAACGCTTCTTTGGATCAGTTGTGGTAAATGATTTAGAGAAATTTAAAAAGATCTCTCATGCGATCATCGCAAACCGCTATGATAACTGTCTTGAGGATGTAAAAGAAAAAGTGTATACGCGAGATCTTTTCGGAAGAGATTAGGCTGGCAAATTTTTTAGTTTAAACCCTGCAAAAAAGTAGCTTTTGCATGAATCCTGTGATAAAATGGTCATATGATGGTGGCGATTTGAACAAAAACCACACGATATTTTAAAGGAGGATGTGCGAATGACTCAAAAAGAACAGAAAAATCAAATCAAAAATCTGCTGGCATGTGCAGAGCGTTTGTTATGCTGTATGATAGAAGTACAGCAGGATATGGACGAAGCAGCAAAGTCAATTAAACAGCAAAAATTACTTTCAGATGAAATCGCGTCAAAACTTGAGAATAAATTAAAAGAATTGCGGGAAGAGACAAAAAATTATACAGATATTTGTGGCGAGACAGGGATAAAAAATCTTATGGAATCTTCTATGTCAGAGGCAAAGCATGTTTTAACAGAACAGCTGCAGCTGATTGAGAAAGAGGAGAGAAGGCTTGCGTATAAGCGTTTTAAGTCCCTGCAGTCGCTAGATCCAGATACAAACGAGCATATTTTGTCGTATAAGAATGATCTTAAGGAATTATTGGATGCATATGAAAAAGCACCGTCAGATGAAAAGATAGAGAAAAAACTAGATGCTTACAGTACATTTATGCAGGCACTTGATGAGACAGACAGCGCCAAAGTTATAGCATATATTCTGGAACTGTCGTCTGTATTTGATAATCAGCTGCTTGGAAAGGCATTTGTGGCAAGAACGATTAAAGAAGCATCAAATGAAAGCGATCAGACTGACATTGTAGTGGAAGAAAGTAACGAGGAGCCTGCGAAAGATAACGAAGCAGTTGAAGATGCGCAGCTTCTATCAGAGATTGCAGCAGCAAAGCAGCTTCCATTTATTCGTGATGAGGATGTGGCTTGCTATACACTTGAGATTGAAAAAGGAAAAGAAGAGAAAAAAGTTGGAACAAAGAGCTTTTTAAACGAAATTCGTGCAAAGTTTGCAACGGAAAATGGATTGGTTTTAACATGTCTTGATACGTTTGGTGTGCTTTCCATTCAGTTTCTGGCACTCGCAACGAAGAAATCCATGATCACACTCGAAATGTCATTTCGCTACTTATTTGAAAAAGGATATATCAGAATTTATAAGATTCCTGGCTTGGATTCTTTTTATTCCCTTTCAGCAAAGGCATGGAAAGCAATGCAGTCAAGAGAAGCACGCAATTATCTAAAAATAAAAGGTGTTGTTTATGATAATCAGGCAAAAAATGAAATGAATCTTGATGTGGATGAGGAATCTGTCAATGCAGCATTTGCAAGGATTGCTTATCTGCGTTTGCTAAATGCATTTTATGAGATTATTCAGCCAAATACATCAATGAAGGAAGCAGTTTTTGATGAGTGCTTTGTGGCTGTATTAAAGGATACATTTTTAATAATTATGATTGGTATTTTCTGGAGCATAAAGGGAAGTAAGGATGAAGAGATTCTTCTTGAAAATATTCCTGAGAGCGTAAATCATGGTACTGATTACGTTATTGTTGCCGGACTAAACAGGGATTATGCAGTTTGTAATGCCGATTATGTAGTAAAAGAAATGACATTTGATCCAAAGTGTGTAATCTGCTACGATTTGCTAAAAAACGAATATTTTGAGTATGTGTCAAATGATCCGTTTTCTCCAAAGAAGCTGTTAGAAAAGAAGGAAAATCAATCAGAAGATCAGTTAGAGTGTCAGCCAGAAAGTCAATTTGAAGATCAATTACCAGATCAGTCAGCAGACTCTTCAAAAGATGAAAAACAAAATGCCTGCATGATGATTGTGGAAGAAAAAACTTACTGTGCTACAGCTTATCTCGATGCTGTAAAGGATACAAATGAACAATATAAAATGCTGTATGAGCAGTTAGCTTACGCAGTCAATGATCCTAAAATGAGATGCTCCTATGATTCTCATAAAATCTTTGCAATGTATCCGCAGAATGATGATATATTGACAAATTATCTTATGCTGTCTACCTGCCTTCGCAATTTCTTTATGAACCATATTGAATATGATTATGAAATGAAGGCATTATATGAGAACATGAAGAGTATTCCTATGACACAGGCTTATCCTGAGCTGATAAGTGCAGCATATCGCATGGTGCAGTTTAAGGGAAAATTCCATAAGGGAATTGATTGCTACGCCGATTATCGCCTAAGGGATCAGATGAAAATTGAACACCGACTGGAAAATCTGGCAGTGCGTGCAAAGGGATATTATGAAACGTACGTGTTAGGTCAGCCTAAAAACCATAAAAACGTAAAGCGCTTTGTTGATACATGGAAATTAGTTTTTGCTGAGGATGGTGAGATGGCATCATATCTTCAGGCAATCATGAATGGCGAATACGAGTATGCGAGTCTGTTTCGTGTAAATTTGCTTATTAATTTTATTAGTGATGGCTGTACAGCCGAATATTCAAATCTTAACCGTGAAAAGTTAGGAAACTATATTAATGACTGTTGGGATAAATCAAAGACAAATGGCGGAACCAAATTTAAGACTAGCAATCTTATGAGCGACCTTAGAAATAACCTGACAAATGCTATGGAAAAGGTTATTGGGATTACATGTGAGTGGATTGATCTGGCATCCGGACGCAGCTGTTCTGAAAATGATGCAGGTGAAAAGCGCTACCGTGAGATAAAAAGTGATCTTAGGGCAGAATTAAAAGCTGCTGAAAAAATCGTTCAAAAGAAGGAAACAGCAGAAGATATTTATGTGCAGGCAGGAAAAGCTGTGCTAGCGCAGACAATAAAAGAGCTTCTGGCAAGATTGGATGGCAGATACAAGGAAGAGTCTCACAAATATTTTTACATAGATTTTTTAAGAGGAAGCGAGGTACTTTTAGACGAGGAATATTTCCCAGATAAGCGGGGAAATTTTGCTGATTTTGAGAAATTGTCACTTCCGGCTCGTATTTTGCGTCATTCTAAGCTTGAGCTGTTAAGTTTTGAGGAAAAGCTTGAGCATATTTTCAAGGAATATGGAGACGACTACGGAGCAGCAGAACAGATTTTAGATTATATGCAAAAAAATAGAAATGCAACAGAAGAATACAATATTCAGGCATCTAAGGAGCAGGCTGGAAAGGATGCTCAAATCCGTCTTAATAACTTTATTGAAAATCTGGAGTTGGCGCAAAGCTATGGACAGATTGAAGAGACAAAGGAAAATAAGAAAGAAAAAATTCAGAAGATCGCAAATGAGTGGTTTGCTTATGCTGATGAGACGAAAAATTATGGCTTCTTCAAACGAATCTTGGAGGAGTACGAGAAAAAACTTCACGAGGACGCAAAGGTGCGCGGAGAGGCACTTCTTCGCGAGGTGGAAGGAATCGAGAATAACGACACGTTAGATGAGTGCCGCAAAAAGCGCATTGCCGCAATAAAAAGCATGATCGAATGTCAAAACTATACAGTGGCAGAGGATCTTTTGTCAAAAATTAATAGTGAAGAGACAGATGAGGAGCGGGAAATTCGAGGCACTGATTATCTGGCAAAGTTTATTGAAGAGTATGACTATAATTATAAGGCAGTTGCTAACAGCAGCAAGAGTCTTAGTGATCTGGCAGTTGTGCGGATTCATAACAAGGACGAAAAGTGGGCAAAGCGCCTTATTGACAACTGGATGAATAACGGACAGGCTTTGGGACAGTATAAGCTGACAGCTCTTCTTGAGGCGCTTGGCTTTTTAGACGCACAGGTAAAGGAGCAGGCAAAGCTTGGAAGAATTGAAAACTATATGGTTACGATTCCTGCTGTAGTAGGAAGAAAAGCAAACTATAAGCATCCAATTGCGGCATTTGGATCAAAGGCGCAGACAGAGGGCTTTCGCGTTGCCTGCCTGTTTGGAAAGTATGATGCAGACCGTCTGATTGAAGAATTAAAAAATATCGGAAACAGCAAAAATACACTAGTTCTTCTTGATTATGCGCTGTCACTTCCAGACAGAAGATTATTTGCAAAAAAAATAAAGGCGAGCTTTAGTGATAAGGTCTTTGCAGTCATTGACCGCGTATTATTAATGTTCTTAGTAAACAATTACAGTGTGCAGTTTATCAATCAGATATTGATGTCTGTTATGATGCCATTTTCATATTGTCAGCCGTATGTGTGGGATTCTTCAAAGGTAATGCCTCCGGAGATATTTATCGGAAGACAGGAAGAGCTTGAAAAAATCGAATCACCTTCCGGTGTCAATATTGTTTATGGCGGACGTCAGCTTGGAAAGTCGGCACTTTTAAAAAAGGCAAAAATGGATATTGATTTTGATGAAAATAATAACCGTGCCGTTTACATTGAAATCAAGGGCATGGATTATGAACGAGCAGCTAAAAAGATTTGCTGTGAGCTGTATGATGCAGGTGTTCTAAAAGAAGAAATTGATACGACAGACTGGGATGTACTAGCAAGGGCAATCAAAAAAAGGCTGCTTGACGATAAAGATGAACGTATTCCTTATCTGTTACTTTTGTTAGATGAGGCAGACACATTTATCGAGAGCTGTACAGAAGTAAATTTCAAACCGTTTGATGCTCTAAAAGAGATTCAAAATATTGGAATGGACCGCTTTAAGTTTGTTATTGCAGGTCTTCATAATATTGTGCGTTTTAAGCGCGATGCAGCATTGTCTAATAATAGTGTGATTACGCATTTGAGCTCGATTACGATCAGACCGTTTCACACAAAGGATGCAAGACAGCTTCTCGAGGAGCCGCTTTATTGTCTGGGATTTCGCTTTCCAAAGGAGCGTCAGGCGCTGATATCACTTATTTTAGCAAGCACCAATTATTTTCCAGGATTGATTCAGCTTTATTGTGCGAATTTAATTGAAGCAATGAAAAAGGATGATTATGCCGGATATGATGAAGGTAATACACCAGCCTATGAGGTTACACAAAAGCATATTAAAAAGGTGCTCTCAGATCCATCCTTTATGAATCAGATTCGTGAAAAGTTTGAGATCACGCTTAAGCTTGATGAAGATAACATGTACTATATCATTGCACTTTTGATGGCGTATCTGTATCACCAAAATGCAAACTCAGCAGCTGACAGTGAGGGCTTTTCGGCAGAGGATATCAAAGAGGCGGCAATTGGCGTAGGCATCAATCAGGTTGCCGTTCAGAAAACACAAGTCATTAATGGACTGATGCAGGAGCTTCTTGAGCTTAATATTTTGCGTCATACAGTAAACGAAAAGTATCTGTTCTCACGATACAGCTTCTTCCAGATGATGGGAACATCAGATGAAATTGACAGCCGTTTGCTTGAATACATGGAGAATCAATAACGGGGTGAAACAATGGATAGACTATGGTGGGAAAATATAACAAATACATCACATTTCATTGATCAGATTGTGGAAGCTGTTCAGTCAGGCAGCCATCTGTTTTTACAGCTTCCGCAGTTTGTCCCGTGGTATGAGACAATGAGCGATCTGGTCATATCGAAAATTGAAAGGCAAAACTCAGACCGTTCCCTGAAAATTATTATGGATAGCGGCAAAGATCCGGGGGAATATCTGTTTTATCAATATTGCCGTCAGGAGAAAAGGGCGCAGTATAGGCCAGGAATAGGATATGCGCAGTTTCTTGCAAAAAGCGAAGAGTTAATAATGAACCATTATATCCTCTGGGTAACGCAGGCAGATGCAGCGCAGGCGAAGAAGTGGTACACTTTTCTGGAAGGCTACAGCAAGGCACTTGGCAAAGGGAAAAAAGGCTGTATATTTTTGATTGAAACAAGAGAAGATGTATCAATTCGTGAACGCGGAAGCATCAAAAGACTTGTTTATGAGAAAGAGATAGCACATTATGACACATATCTTTTTGCGATGCTTGCGGCATCCACGCAAAAGCAGACAGAGGGCTTTCGCCAGTATCTGGCAGAAGCTGTCTCATCAGTTGTGCCAGATGATGCAGAGCTTGCCTGCGCATGTATCAAGAGAGGGCGTATATTTTTAGAGGATCCTGTAAAGACAATTGCGTCAATAAAAAAAGAAACATTTAGAAGCGATGGAACGGCCTTTTGGCCTGACATAAGCGAAAAGCAGATTGCAGAACGAATGTGGGAAGCGCAGATTAAGGTAGTATTTCCTATTATAGAAAAGCAGCGAAGCATTATCGTGGAGCGCTACAGAAAAGGAATTGAAGCACTTCTTCCAATCACTGGTGCATACGGCGAAATGTTTTTTGATGCCGAGGATGTGGAAATTGGCGTCTTATCTCATCTGGTATCATTAGGGAGGCTAGCTGTCGCTTTCGAAGATGGGAAAATGATTGCAAGGCTTAGAAATGCAAGAAATACACTGGCACATATTAAGCCTATGACACAGGCAGAAATTGACGAAATTTTGTAAATAAAAAAGCAGCGACCGGATTGATATGTACCCAGTTTTCTGGACACCGGGTCAAAATTGAATAATTAAGCTTCCA
>OLNY01000320.1_pt1 | contig 47861 bp, 45 predicted proteins | sample 1671981 | NCBI WGS metagenome assembly OLNY01 (sample SAMEA3136632, study PRJEB25190) | human gut metagenome | biome: human gut; feature: human-associated habitat; material: faeces | place: Austria | collected 2013
ATAGTTATTTTAATTTATTATATATGAATATACAAGTATTGTCAATGAGATAATTATACAAAAAAATACAAGAATATTATTCAAAACACACAAAACGTTAAAAGGGTATTGAAAAATATTTAGTCATATAGTATAATAATGTCAAATTATGAAACAGAAAAAGTTAAAACAGTGAAAATATAGATTTGATTTTAAAGAAGGTGATTGATAAATGAGCAATGACAACAAATACAAAAATCAACTTGAAAATTGCTACAAAATAATAGGTGCATCAGATAGTTCTTCTAAAATTGTTCTGCTCAAAGGCGGAAGTTACAAGATTAAGCAATATTATTTAGAGGACAACGTTCCGCGTGATATTCGCGGAGCAAGTATGAATTTGGCATATGTAGAAGAAAAGGTTATTCCTAATTATATAGAAAAACATTTCAGTCGTGATTGCATTATGTATAACGGCGGCGGAAACATTTTCTGCATTTTACCGGAAAGTGTTGACGAAAATTTTGCTATGGAATTGGAAAATGAGGCTGAAAAGTACCTTGTAAGTGCAAATACTGCATATGTAACGCTGTGCATAACGCGTGGCGAGTTTGAAAATGACTACAAGAAAGTTATAAGAGAGCTTGAACGAAAACTTTCAAGTCGAAAAAATTGAAAATATTTAATCCGATTATTTCTGAAAGTGCTTTTGCACCGCAAGGATTTATGGATTGGAACGGTTCAACTATTAAACTTTCAAACGAAAAATGTGAACCTACAAGCTGTCAGCTTTGCAAAAGTCGTATTGCCTCTTATATATATGAAGACAAGAAAGTCTGTGCAAGTTGTATGCATAAAGCTGCCGTAGGTAAATCCTCAAGAAAGGATTATTTGGAAGAGTACAAAAAACGCGTCGGAAAAGATGCGGTTGTCTGTGACAGCTTTACCAATATAGACAGTGACCACATAGCTGTCGTATACGGTGACGGAAATAATATGGGACAAATTATCCGTAATTTTAAATTTATTACTGATATGATGAAATTCAGTGATGAAGTTAAAGAGGCGGCAACAGGTTCGGTATATGATACGATGAAATCTTTGGGGATTGACCGTTTTGAAGTTGTCGGTCTTGGCGGTGATGATATATTTGTTATTGTCAGCGGAAAGGTCGCATTGAAGTTTGCAACCGGACTTATTAAAGAATACAATAATAAGTTCAAAAAACAAAACGTAGCCGAAAATGAAAATATGTATGAATCAACAATGTCTGTCGGAGTCTGCATTGCCAAAAGCAATACTCCGCTTCGCATTATGCTTGAAGTGGCGGAAGACAAGCTTGCAGAGGCGAAAGAATTGGCTAAACTAAACAATACAAAAGGAAAAGATACAGGTACAATATCGTATGCTGTTTTAGATGACCCTACGGAAACAACCGAATCATCAGAAACTTTATATCATTTAAAATCAACTCTTTCACCGTATACCACAGAGGGTATGGATGATTTAATTGAGTACATAGAAAAACTGAAAAGAAATAAAAATGCAAAATCGGCATTGAGAAATATATATGATGCTTATACTAATTCGGACTGTTTGGAAGAGGCATATTTATTCTTTAATTATCGTAATGCAAAAGATAAAAAAATGAAGATATATGCACCGGAAATAGACGGTTGGGAAAACAAAAACGGCAAGTATTCTCGTAACGGTACAGAGGCTTTTGTATGGAGAGATATTTTGGAACTATATAATTATGTTGAGGAAAATTAGGTATGAAAAAAGTATATAATATTAGATTAAAATTAAAAACGCCTTTGCATATAAATGCCGGCAGCGGAAGTGACGGAAGACGTTTCTTTGTCAGTGACAAAATAGGAGCATACATTCCGGCAACTTTGATAAAAGGGATTTTGAGAAACAGAATGGAAATGAATATTAAAGCGATAGATCCCGATTATAAATGTGTCGGCAAAGAAAAAGCGGAATCCGAATGTAAATGTGTTATGTGCAGATTGTTTGGAAAGGCGGGATTTATGCCGTCAAGAGTTATTATAGATAATCTTCTTCCGCTCAGTGATGTGAAAAGAGAAATAAGAACTAACGTATCTATAAACAGATATACTAAAAAAGGTTTGGACGGTGCGCTTGTTTCAAGCAATGTGATTTCGGCGGCTGACAATCAGGAATTTGTCGGAAATATGACTGTTTATTATACTCCGTCTTTGATTAAGTATGAAAAAGCTTTGATTGAATCGTTTAAAATGATTGATTCGATAGGTTCATCTAAAAGTCGAGGATTGGGCTTGGTGGAAATTGAGGTGACAGAAAAATGATGAAAAAAATCGTGTTTGAACTTTGTTCCGATGTGATAAGTTGCGGAATAAATTCTGATTACAATTTCCTTAACAGTTTGGATTATATTCCCGGCTCGGTTTTAAGAGCCGGTTTTGCAAAGGATATTTATCTTGGTTGTGAAATTGAAGAACGTAACAACTGGATTGAACTTAAAGGTGATAAATGCAGTGAATGTTCGCGTAAAAAGATTTGTGAGAATTTTTCAAATATGAAGTTTTCTTTCGCATTTCCGGAGAATACAGTACCGTCACCTTTGACGACAAAAAAATGTAAGATTAAACCGAGCGAACACCCTATAAAAGATTCAATGCTGAATAACGGCATTTTGGAATGTGATGAATGTAAAAAAATCTCCGAAAGAGCAGGACGTATGGAAGATGCAAAGGGGTACATTGATATTAAAAATATGTGTTCGACTAAGGTCCTAAAAAATACGTTGACTCATACTGCAATTAATTATAACTCTCGTACTGCATTGGACGGAAGTTTATATTCTACAAATTCAATAGCAAGAGGACAAGTGTTTGAGGCATATATAGATGATTGCGATACAGAAATGATTAAAATAGGAACGGTCGTTTATGTCGGAAAATATTCTTCAAACGGTTATGGCAAGCTGATGGTTAAAGACATAATTGATGTTGAACCTCGAAACGATTTGAAGGAGAAAATAGAAGAATTTACGAAGGAATATTGTTCTGATAAAGTAGAATATAAAGATGAAAACAGATTTTATATTCCGATATTGCTTTTGTCGGACGCAAGATTAGGCATAAAGCCTAACACCGCAGTTAAGACAACGGAAGAATATAAAAATATGTGGCACAAACTTGTTTTCGATGATGAAGATTATATCAAAATTGAAAATGTTTTTGCAAATAACAGAATTTATGCGGGATATGACACAAGACAAAAATGGGGTGAATGGAAAAAAGACCCGCAAGTTGAAACGATAAAGGGGTCGAGCTTTTTAATATCTGTAGAAAAAGATAAGATTGATAATACAATTTCGTTGCTTGAAAAATTGCTTGCAAACGGAATTGGTTCAGATACTGAAAACGGCTATGGCAGAATTGATGTGTGTAATGAAATTCATATGTTAGGGGTGAATGCAGATGCAAATAGATAAGAAATGGCTTATTGCATTAGTAAATGAAGTCAAAAATGAGATAAATCCTGAAGAGGCAATTCAAGATGAAGAAAATAAAAATGATAGAAATAAAAACGGAGTAGGTACAAACCAATTCAGATCATTAGCGGCGTTATGTTCAAATGCTGAAAATTATGATGAAATAAAACTTTTGGTACAGTATAAAACTGCTAAAATAAAAAAGATCGAGTCATGGAAAATAGAAAAGAACGGTAAAAGATTTGGTGATGTTATAATTGAAAAATTAGAAAAAATCAAAAAGGAATATAAAGAAGATACTGTTGTACTTGAAGCAATACGATTGTTTTTTGGTTATTTGTATCAAAGTGCAAGAGTATGGAGAAATGAAATTTTGACATCTGCAAATAATGGTGGAGAAAATCAGAAGAAAAATTACAATAAGAATGATACGAGAAAAAATTACAAAAATAATTATAGATAATCCTAAAGAAAGGAGATATTTTGTCAATGTTATTTGATAAATTTGATAATAAGACTATTATTAACGGAGTTATTACAGCGGTAGATCCTTTGTATATAGGTTCGGCAGGGGCGGAAACACTTGATCCGACTCAGGTTGACGGTTCTGTTTTAAAGGATTCAAACGGACTTCCTGTAATTCCGGGTTCATCAATAAAAGGTGTTGTGAGAAGTAATTTTGAGGCGATTATGCGCAGTGTAGGTAAAAGGGTTTGTAATTGCTTTGATGACAAGGATGAAAACTGTATTACAAAAAATGCTTTGAGAAATATAAATGACAGTAAAGACAGTCAATTAGAAAAAGCTGAATGGGCATATGAAGAGAGCTGTGAAGTGTGTAAACTTTTCGGCGGCAGAGGTACTGCCTCAAAATTGCAATTTAAGGATTGTAATTTTATAGGCGAAAAGTGTATATATGAATATCGTGACGGTGTAGGAATTGACAGAAAAACCGGAGCCGCAAAAAGTGGAGTAAAGTACAACTTTGAAATAATTCCGAAAGGTTCAAAATTTAATTTTATTTTGATTGCCGAAAATCTTGATGAACCGCAGAAAAAATATCTTGACTATATTATAAAAACACTTGAAAGCGGTGAACTTTCGGTAGGCGGTAAAACAAGTCGTGGATTGGGACGTATTTCGCTTGAAGTGACAGAAAAAAATGAGATGAATGCTGATTCTCTTAAAGCTTTGTTGGGATTATAAGAGGTGAGTATATGTTTACAAGAATAGACAGAAAAGCGATTGCTGAATTTGATTTGTGTGCCGTAGGACCGGTAATTGTAGGCAGTGGCAGAAGTAATGAATTAGATCCGACATTGCCCGATACGACATTTCTGTCAGGCAATAACGGTGAAGAAGAAACATTTGTAATTCCGGGAAGTACAATAAAAGGTGTAATAAGACATTACATAGGAAAAAAGATAAACGATTCAGATGCTGAAGAATTTTTATTCGGAAAGTTAGGCAGAAAGGGCAGAATTGCTTTTTATGACGCCTATGCGGATATGCAAACAGTTAAAACATCGGAGAGAAATCAAACAGCAATCGATCCAATATTGCAATCAGCTAAAAACGCAAGCTTGAGAAATATTCAAGCAGTGGAAAAAGGTGCTTTTAAAGCGGGATTTTCTATTGTAAATCCTACAGATAAAGAACTTAATAATATTGCTGACGCGTTGAAAGCGGTGCAACAAGGTATTATACGTTTTGGCGGCAGTACAAGCCGTGGATTTGGGTTGATGAATATTGGAAATTTTAAACTCACTATTACCAAAGGCTTTGATGATGAACTGAATGCTATAGCAGAAAAACAATACAATTCATTTGATGAGTTCTATAAGGGGGTGTCTTGATATGAATATTGAATATGAAGATAATTCTGATTTTGCGGAATTTAATACGCCTCGAATATATTTAGAAGAAAATAAATATGTAGACAAATCTGCTGCAAAAAATAGCGGGTATATTGATTTGAAAATTTTAACTGTATCTAATTTAGCTGTTGGAAATGGAATGTTTTCAAAAGATAAAGTAGGATTATATAAAGATATAATGACAAACGGAGAATATCCTATTATTCCGGGCTCTTCATTGAAAGGTGCAGTACGACATATAGCTAATATTGTTTCGGACGGTTGTATAAAAGCAAAGAGCGGACGCAAATACATTATTGATGTGCCAAATGCAAACTTGAAATGTGATGTCAAAAATAAATGTATTATCTGTGATATGTTCGGAATGATGAAAGTAAAAAGTAAATTGACGTTTTCAGATGCGGTATCAAAGAGTGCAAAAACCAAAGTTTTTAACGTAAACTGCCAACATTCTCCCAAATTAACAGTTGCAAAATATTGTAATGTGGAAAAAGGACCAAGAAATAATGTTGGTAAACTTAAGGGATATAAGCTGTACTGTAATAAGGTAAAAAAATATGATGCGTATAAAAAAATCAGAATAAAAGCAATTCTTCCGGGAGCTGAATTTAATACAAGGATATTTTTTAATGATTTGACCGATAAAGAACTTGAACTTTTATGTTTTGCTTTAGGGTGCACTAAAACTTTTAATTTAAAACTTGGTGGGTTCAAAAACGAAGGATATGGTCAGGTTGAAATAAGCGGCAATGTGATAATGGACGGAAAATCAGTAGACGCAAAATTATATGCGGAAAATTACAAAAATAAGTATAAAGAATTTTCACGTTCAATCACTGATGTTGAAGAAATAATGTATCCGTACATTGATGGGGTGAAGAAATGAATAAGAGAGAATTACTGAATACAGCATATGGATTACATTGTTTAAAAAAAGAAGAAAAATTTTATCAATTTGCAAAGAAATATTTGTCGAGTAATGATGAAAATACTGTCCATGATTTTTTTGATATAGTAGAGAAATTTTATAAAAAGCCGAAGAAAGAGGAAACACGCAATGCTTTGGGAGTCACAGGAAAGGGAAGTGAAGATGATATATCGGCTTGGTGCAAGTTGATTTTGACAAATTCTTCATTAAAACAACTGGATAAGAATGAATTAGCATATGTTATGGGATATTGTGCACGAATAGCTAAAATCAAGGAGATAGAAAAATGATGCAAAGGATGGTTATTCGTCTTAGATCCGAAAATTTAGATGACATACATTCAGATTTGGGTGTTAAGATTCATGGATATATAATGTCGATTATTGACAGCGATTATGCGGAAAAATTACATACAGAAGCACTCAATCCTTTTTCAATTAATGTGGTTAGGGATGGCTCAGAATTAATATTAACAATCAATGCCCTAGCTGATGAGGCGATGCAGATTATAAACGCATTGAAAGCGGTTGATAAAATTATAGTAAAAGGTGCGCCGGCTCTTAAAGTGTTGGATTACAGTATTGAAAATCCTGTTGGATATAATGATTATGTGGATAATATAAAAAAATATCAATTCAATATAATAACACCGGCATTGTGCAAAAAACAGGGTACATTATATTTTGGTACAGAGATTTCACAGTATTTTAAATCTGTTGCGTTGAAATTGAATGAATTTGAGAATGAAAACATTTCAGAAGAGGACATAAAAAAAGCATTTGACTGTATGAAAATTGTTGGATATAAATTTTTTAGTAAAAGCTACAAAATTGATCCGAAAAAATTGACGGGTATGATGGGAAGTGTATCTTTTAAAATTCACGGTGACTATAGCAACTGCGAATTATTAAAGAAGTTAATTCATTATTCGTGTTATTAGGGTATAGGAAGTTATACGGCGCTCGGTATGGATGGTGACGAACAGAATATGCTTTTGGTATAGCTAAAAAGAATTTCTTAAAATTTAATAAGGTTGTCGCAAACTATTGCAACAACCTTATTTTTTTGGTATAATGTAATCTAAATGAACAGAAAAAAGAGGTAATTATTTTGAAAAGAACGGATTTTTATTATGACTTGCCCGAAGAACTTATTGCACAAGAACCTTTAAAGGACAGAAGTTCTTCAAGGCTTATGATACTTGATAAAAATACAGGTGAAATTGAGCATAAGCATTTTTATGATATAGTCGATGAACTAAATGAGGGTGATGCACTTATATTGAATGATACAAAGGTACTTCCGGCACGTCTGTACGGTCAAAAGGAGGGTACGGGCGGTGCTATTGAATTTTTGCTTTTGCATAAGCATACGCTTGATACTTGGGAAGTAATTTTGAAACCTGGCAGAAAAGCTAAACCCGGCGCAAGATTTGTTTTTGGCAACGGTGAGCTTAAAGCAGAGGTTTTGGACGTTATAAATGACGGTAACAGACTTGTTAAGTTTGAGTATGAGGGAGTATTTGAGGAGGTTTTGGATAAACTCGGAGAAATGCCTCTGCCTCACTATATAACACATAAACTTGAAGATAAAAACAGATACCAAACAGTGTATGCAAAAAATCCCGGCAGTGCGGCGGCACCTACGGCAGGACTTCACTTTACACCCGAATTGCTTGAAAAGATTAAGGCAAAAGGCGTTAATATAGGTTATGTAACACTTCACGTCGGACTAGGAACATTCAGACCTGTTAAAGCCGACGATATACTTGAACATAAAATGCACTCGGAATTTTATATACTTCCGCAGGAAACAGCCGATTTGGTAAATAAAACAAAATCAAACGGTAAACGTGTAATTTCTGTCGGAACAACTGCTACAAGAGTTTTGGAAACGGTCGGAATGGAAAACGAAAAACTTGAACAAAAAACAGGTTGGACGAATATATTTATTTATCCGGGTAAGGAATTTCACGTTATAGATGCGCTTATAACAAACTTCCACTTGCCTGAGTCAACACTTATAATGCTTGTAAGTGCTTTGGCGGGCAGAGAAAATGTGCTGAATGCCTATAAAACAGCGGTACAGGAAAAATACAGATTTTTTTCATTTGGCGACGCGATGCTTATAAAATAAAGGAGATACGAAATGTTTAAAATTTTGCATACTGACGGAAATGCAAGACGCGGCGAATTTCATACGGTACACGGAGTTGTACAGACGCCCGTTTTTCAGAACGTCGGAACAATAGCGGCAATAAAAGGTGCGGTAAGTACAATGGATTTAAAAGAGATAGGCTGTCAGGTTGAACTTTCAAATACCTATCATTTACATTTAAGACCCGGCGACAAAGTTATAAAACAGCTTGGCGGGCTTCACAAATTTATGAATTGGGACAGACCTATTTTAACGGACAGCGGCGGTTTTCAGGTGTTTTCACTTGCAGGTTTGAGAAAAATAACAGAAGAAGGCGTCAGCTTTAATTCACATATTGACGGTCACAAAATATTTATGGGACCTGAAGAAAGTATGCAGATACAGTCAAACCTTGCGTCTACAATAGCAATGGCATTTGACGAATGTATTGAAAATCCCGCACCGTACAAATATGTAAAGGACTCATGCGACAGAACGTACAGATGGCTTGTTCGTTGTAAAAAAGAGATGGAAAGACTTAATTCGCTTGACGATACAATTAACAAAAATCAAATGCTTTTCGGTATCAATCAAGGCGGAACTTTCGATGATATAAGAATTGAGCATATGCAGAGGATTGCGGAACTTGATTTACCGGGATATGCGATAGGCGGTTTGGCGGTTGGCGAGAGCCACGAAGAAATGTATCATATTCTTGATGTTGTACTTCCTCATGCACCTGTAAATAAGCCGAGATACTTAATGGGTGTCGGAACACCGTCAAATATTATTGAATCGGTTGCAAGAGGTGTAGACTTCTTTGACTGTGTTATCGCGTCAAGAAACGCAAGGCACGCATTTATTTTTACAAGAAACGGCACAATGAATTTAATGAACCAAAAATATGAACTTGATACAAGACCGATTGACGAAGAATGTGGTTGTCCTGCTTGTCAGCACTATACGAGAGCATATATAAGACATTTGTTCAAGGCAAAAGAAATGCTTGGAATGAGATTGGCAGTTCTTCATAATTTGTATTTTTATAATGAGCTTATGGAACGCATCAGAAAGGCGATAGAAGAGGACAGATTTGAAGAATTCAGACGTGAAAATGTTGAAAAGCTTGCACAAAGACTTTAATAGTGCAAAAACTATAATTAAATGACAATTCTATATTGCTTTTTTGTGAAAGTTTTGGTATAATATTATACAATATGAATAACAATTTAAGGAGGATACCATAGATGAGAGCAAAGTATAAGAGAGTGCTTTTAAAAATAAGCGGAGAGGCACTTGCGGGAACAAATGGATTTGGACTTGATGAGCATACTATTGCACATATCAGTGAGAACATAAAGAAAATTGTGGACATGGGTGTACAGGTTTCAATCGTTGTAGGCGGAGGAAACATCTGGAGAGGACGAAGCAGTGAGAATATGGACAGAACAAGAGCTGACCATATGGGTATGCTTGCAACTGCGATAAATGCGTTGGCACTTTGCAGTGCACTTGAAAACTGCAATGTACCTACAAGAGTGCAGACTGCGATTGAAATGCGACAGGTGGCAGAACCTTATATCAGAGGTAAGGCTGAAAGACATCTTGAAAAGGGCAGAGTAGTAATATTCGGCTGCGGAACAGGTAATCCGTTTATGTCAACAGATACAGCCGCCGCACTTCGTGCAGTTGAAACAGATTCACAGGTTATATTGCTTGCAAAGAAAGTTGATGCAGTATATGACAGCGACCCTAATATAAATCCTGACGCAAAGAAATATGATGTACTTTCATTCAGTGATATACTTTCAAAAAATCTCGGCGTAATGGATTCAACTGCGGCATCAATGTGCCGTGATAATAATATGCCTATACTTGTTTTCGGTCTTAGCGACCCTGAAAACATTGTAAGAGCGGTAAAAGGCGAAAAAATAGGTACACTTGTAAATAATGAGGGAAAACTTTAAGATTAATTGATATATTTAAGGAGGAATTTTAAAATGGGTAAGTATCCTGAAATTGAAGAAAAGATGGAAAAAAGAATAAACGGTTATGCGGGTGAATTAAAGACAATCCGTGCAGGACGTGCAAACGCGTCTGTACTTGATAAAGTTGCTATTGATTACTACGGCACAATGACGCCTGTCCAACAGGTAGGTTCAATCTCATCACCTGAACCGAGATTACTTGTTATTCAACCTTGGGACGCAAGCGTTTTAAAGGAAATCGAAAAGGCAATCAATGCGTCTGACATCGGTATAGCACCTCAAAATGACGGTAAGGTTATAAGACTTAACTTCCCTCCGCTGACAGAGGAAAGAAGAAAAGAACTTGTTAAGACTGTAAAGAAGTATACAGAAGAAGCTAAGGTACAAATTCGTAACGCAAGACGTGACGCGATTGATAAGTACAAGGCTATGAAGAAAGACGGCGAAATCACAGAGGACGATTTGAAAGAAACAGAAAAGGATATACAAGACTTGACAGATAAGTATATTAAAGAAATTGATAATATCAGTGCCGCAAAGGAAAAAGAAATCCTTGAGGTTTGATAATTAAAATCACTACGCATATGACCGGCAGGCTAAGTCTGCCGGTATTGTGCTAAATAGAGAGGTATCGTATGTTTTTTTCAAAGAAAAAGAAAATCAATGAAATAGATATGTCAAGACTTCCGCAGCATATCGGAATTATAATGGACGGTAACGGCAGATGGGCGAAAAAAAGAGGCTTGCCGAGAAGTGCCGGACACAGTGCCGGAGCGGATTCACTGAAAAAAATTATCACAGAGGCAAATAATCTCGGTGTAAAGTATATAACGGTATATGCTTTTTCAACGGAAAATTGGAAACGACCGAAAGAAGAAGTTGACTATCTTATGTCGCTTTTGCTTGACTATCTGAGAAATGCCGAAAAAACTCTTTCGGGAGAGAATGTTGTTATTCGTGTAATCGGTTCAAGAAAAGGTCTGTCCGAAGAAATTTGCCGGCAGATTATAAAGACAGAGAATTTTACAAAGAATAATACAGGAATTGTTATGAATATCGCTCTTAACTACGGCGGTCGTGAAGAAATTGTCAATGCAGTAAAAAATATCTGTAAGGATGTTACGGGCGGCAAGCAGATTGTTGATGATATTGACGATGAAGTTTTTTCAAGCTATCTGTATACCGAAAATCAGCCTGACGTTGACTTGCTTATCAGAACAAGCGGTGAGCAGAGATTGTCAAACTTTATGCTTTGGCAGGTAAGCTATGCGGAAATGTGGTTTACCGATAAGCTATGGCCTGATTTTAAACCGACTGATTTACATAAGGCTATAATCGATTTTCAAAACAGAGGCAGAAGATTTGGGGGTGTGTAAAAATGGTTAAGAGAATTATAACGTCGGTGGTCGCATTGGCGGTATTTGTTGGTATACTGTTTTTACCGCCTATATGCTTTACAGTTGCACTTGCGGCGGTTATATTGTTTATGCTATATGAGTGTTACAGTGCGACAAAAGCCGATGTCGGAATGAAAACTATCGGATTTATTTCCGCTGTCATATTGATGTCATCAATTTATTTTTGCAAAGCAATAGAGTGGGATACTTTTGCATGGGCAACTGCGTCAATAGGTATAATTTTTATCATAGCACTGCATATGATTACAGTAGTGGCAAAGCACGGTAAAAGAAATTATAAGGATATACTTTCAAACGGTTTCTTAACTATATATATTGTACTTTCGATGAGTTGCGTGTGGCTTGCAAAAGAAACATTTGATACAGCAACAATGCTTTTAACATTTATATGTGCGTGGTCGTGTGATACGTTTGCATATTTTACAGGCAGATTTTTAGGCAAACACAAACTGATACCTCACGTCAGCCCAAATAAAACGGTTGAAGGCTCTGTCGGCGGTGTTGTCGGTGCAATGATTATATGTATTGTATATCTATTGATTGTGAAAAATGTATTTGATACAAATATGTTGCAGTGGAGCAATGTAGTTGTTGAGGGTGCGGTTTATGGTCTTGTAGGCGGTGCATTGTCACAGCTCGGCGATTTGATTGCTTCGGCTATCAAACGCGATACAGGAATAAAAGATTTCGGTTGGATATTCCCGGGACACGGCGGATTTATGGACAGATTTGACAGCGTTATGTTTATAGCACCTATAATGTTCATATTGCCGATAGTAATTTTTGGAGTTATGTAGGGAATGTCAAATTAATTGGAGAAAAGACAAATGGAATTTGAAAAGAAAATAGCGGTATTGGGCTCAACAGGTTCAATCGGTACACAGACTCTTGAAATTGCCCGCGAATACAAGGGTATAAAAATAGAGGCAATGTCTGCACATTCAAATGTGAACTTAATTGAAAAACAGGCGAGAGAGTTTAAACCGAAAACGGTGTGCCTTACAAATGAAGAAAAAGCTAAGGATTTAAAAATCAAGCTTGCCGATACCGATATAAAAGTAGTACAAGGAAAAGAAGGTCTTATAGAAACGGCAACGGCTGACGATGCAGATACGGTTGTAACCGCGGTTGTCGGTATTTCGGGACTTGAGCCTACAATAGAGGCAATAAAGGCAAAGAAAAATATTGCTCTTGCGAATAAGGAAACGCTTGTAACAGGCGGTCATATCGTTATGGATTTGGCAAAGGAAAACGGAGTTGCGATACTTCCCGTAGACAGTGAACACAGTGCGATATTTCAGTCACTTCAAGGCTGTAAGGACAGACGCGAAGTAAAGAGAATACTTTTAACTGCATCGGGTGGTCCGTTCTTTGGTAAAAAACGCGAAGAACTGGTTGACATAAAACCTGAGGACGCATTAAAACACCCTAATTGGAATATGGGTGCAAAGGTTACGATAGATTCATCAACGCTTGTCAATAAAGGACTTGAAGTGATGGAGGCGAAGTGGCTTTTCGGAACGGATAACATAAAAGTTTTGGTACACAGACAGAGCGTTGTACATTCAATGGTTGAGTTCGTGGATAACGGAGTAATTGCACAGCTCGGTGCACCTGATATGCGACTTCCTATACAGTACGCATTGACGTATCCGAACAGACTTCCGATGAAGAATAACGAACTTGACTTTACAAAGTATCCGTCACTTACATTTGGCGAACCTGATACAGACACGTTTTATGCGTTGAAATTGGCATATGATGCACTTAAAGACGGCGGTATAAAACCGACTGTATTTAACAGTGCCGATGAGGCGGCGGTTGAGTTGTTTATGCAAGGTAAAATATCTTATCTCGGTATATCCGACGCTATCGCAAAGGCAATGAGCGAGATTAAAAATATCGAAAATCCGACAATTTCGGATATATGGGAAACAGATAAGTTAGCCCGTGAGATTGTATATAGATTTGAAAAGGAGAGTTTAATTTGATAACTGCGATTGTATCTGTTGTAATGTTCCTTGTAATGGTTTCACTGCACGAATTCGGTCACTTTATTGTTGCAAAAATGCTGAACTTTAAAGTTGATGAATTTTCTGTCGGAATGGGACCTGCAATATTCAAGAAAAAGAAAGGCGAAACACAATACTCAATAAGAATTTTGCCGCTTGGCGGTTATTGTAAATTTGAGGGCGAAGATGAAGCCGACAATACCGATCCGCGAGCTTTTTCAAATCAAAAAGCATGGAAAAGATTGCTTGTGCTTTTGGCAGGCGGTGTTTTTAATATCATTTTGGGTTTTGTACTGTTTCTTGTTATCGTTCCGTCAACGTCGCCTGCACGAACAAATGTTATTGATACGGTTGTTCCGCACAGCTATATAGAACAAGTCGGAGTACAGCCGAATGATAAGATTATAAAGATTAACGGAAAGAAAATTAATTTCTATAATGATATTTCACTTTATACTCAAAATTTCAAAAAAGACGAACAGGCAACCGTAACGGTTTCAAGAAACGGTGAAAAAATCGACTATTCATTTATGCCGACCGAACAAATTGTCAAAACAACTTACGGAGAAAACGGCGTGCAAGTCGACAGTACAATAAACGGATACACAACAGGTCAGTTTGTGGAATATTCCGATAAAATGCCTAAGGACGATTCGATTGTAGGTCAGTCGGAAACAAGCACAAGATATATAATAGGCTTTACACCTAAAACAAAGGATATAACGATATTTAATGTTTGGGGAGAGGCTTTAAATGAAACCGAATTTGTGGTTAAGCTTGTGTATCAGTCATTCTGGCAGATGATAACAGGTAAGGTCGGAGTAGACCAAATGTCAGGACCTGTCGGAATTGTAAGCGAAGTGAACAACGCGGTTAATTCGGGCAGTTACAGTTGGCTTTATGTGCTTAACTTGGTTGCACTTTTGACAATAAATCTCGGAATATTCAATCTTCTTCCGATACCTGCACTTGACGGCGGAAGAATATTGTTTGTACTGATTGAAATGATACGCAGAAAGGCTATTCCGCCTGAAAAAGAGGGGATAGTTCATGCAGTCGGAATGTTATTGTTATTGGCATTCATTGTGTTCGTATCATTCCACGATATAATGCGTTTATTCAATAAGTGAGGTTAATATTTATGAGAAAACAAAAAAGAATTGTAAATATAGGCGGTGTGAAAATCGGCGGTGACAATCCCGTTGCAATTCAGTCTATGTGTAATACCGACACAAGAGATGTCAAAGCAACGGTAAATCAGATACATGAACTTGAAAATGCAGGCTGCGAGATAATTCGTGTTGCCGTGCCTGATATGGTTGCGGCTAAAGCCGTAGCGGATATAAAAAAGCAAATCCATATACCGCTTGTTGTCGATATACATTTTGATTATCGTCTTGCGTTGGAATGTATGAAAAATGGTGCGGATAAAGTCAGAATTAATCCCGGCAATATCGGTGACCGCGACAGAGTAAAGCAAGTTGTCGAAATGGCAAAGGAAAGAGAAATCCCTATCAGAATCGGCGTCAACGGCGGTTCGCTTGAAAGAGAATTGCTTCAAAAATACGGCGGTGTAACTGCCGACGCACTTGTGGAAAGTGCTATGGGACACGTTGCAATTCTTGACGAACTTAATTTTAATAATGTGGTTGTGTCAATTAAGATTTCAGACGTTCCGAAAATGCTTTGTGCATACAGAAAATTCAATGAAATATCGGATATTCCGTTGCATATCGGTGTAACCGAATCCGGTACGTTAAAAGGCGGAACGGTTAAATCGGCTGTCGGAATTGGTGCACTTTTGGCAGAAGGAATAGGCGATACTATGCGTGTTTCGCTTACGGCAAACCCTGTTGAAGAAATTTATGCAGCGTATGATATTCAAAAGGTTTTGGGTATGAGAAAAACAGGTGCGGAGATAGTTTCGTGTCCGACTTGCGGAAGAACTCAACTTGACCTTATTTCAATCGCAAACGAAGTTGAAAAACGTGCCGCAAATATTGATAAGCCTATTAAAATCGCCGTTATGGGTTGTGCGGTAAACGGCCCAGGTGAAGCGAGAGAGGCTGATATAGGAATTGCAGGCGGAAAAGGTGAGGGACTTATTTTCAAAAAAGGCGAGATTATAAAGAAAGTACCTCAAAACAACCTTGTCGATGAACTTATGAAAGAAATAGAAACATTATAATACGAGAGGATTGGGATATATTGAAGAAGTATCTTGTTATAAACGGCGTAAACTTAAATATGCTTGGTATCAGAGAACCGGGAATATACGGAAACAGCACTCTTGACGATTTGGAAAACAACATCAGAAAAAAAGCAGATGAACTTGGTGTTGAGGTTGATTTTTTTCAAAGCAATTTTGAGGGCGAAATCGTTGAAAAAATACACAGTGCAATGGGTAATTACAACGGCATTATAATAAATCCGGGGGCATTTACTCATTATTCGTATGCTATCAGAGATGCGTTCGGTTCGGTTAAAATGGATGTAATCGAAGTACATATTTCAAATATCCATAAACGTGAAGAGTTCAGACATACATCTGTTATCGTACCTGAATGTATAGGACAGATTTGCGGTTTGGGATTTAAGGGGTATGAACTTGCATTGGAGGCATTGGTATGCAGAGCAGAATAGATAAACTGTGCGAAAAAATGCACGATAACGAGGCGGTTTTTATATCAAGCTATCCGAATATATTTTATTACAGCGGTTTCACGTCAGAGGACGCATATTTGCTTATTTCGCACAGTGGCAAGTATATTATCACAGATTCGCGATACACAATACAGGCGCGTGAGCAAGCAAAAGGCTTTGAAGTGATTGATATTGCAAAAGGTTTTGAAAAAATATTTTCAAGAATAGACGAAAAATATATAGGTTTTGAAGAATCATATATGAGCGTCGGAGAAAATAAGCGAATAAGAGCAAAACTAAAAGACGGACAAGATTTTGTTGAAATGCAAAATCTTATAAACAAACCGCGAGAAATAAAAGACGAATGCGAAATTAAAAAAATTGCAGAAGCCGAAAAAATTGGCGATATGGCATTTGAATATGTTTTAGGCAGAATTAAAGAGGGAGTAACCGAAAGAGAAATAGCACTTGATTTGGAGTTCTTTATGAAAAAACAAGGTGCGACTGCATTGTCGTTTGACACTATTTCCGCATCGGGTATTCGTTCGGCAATGCCACACGGCATAGCTACCGATAAAAAAATCGAAAACGGAGATTTTCTTACTTTGGATTTCGGCTGTGTTTTCGAGGGTTACTGTTCGGATATGACAAGAACAGTAGTTGTCGGCAAAGCGAATGATAAACAAAAAGAAATTTACAATACAGTTTTAAAAGCGCAAAACACTGCAATAGACGCAATTAAAGCAGGTATGAAGTGCAGTGAAGTTGACGGAGTGGCACGAAAGATTATAACCGACGCAGGTTACGGTGAGAACTTCGGTCACAGTCTTGGACACAGTGTCGGTATTGAAATTCACGAAAATCCGTCATTTTCACCGAAAAGCAATGCTGTTGTGCAAAACGGTAACGTAATTACGGTTGAACCGGGAATTTATATAGACGGTTTCGGCGGTGTAAGAATTGAAGATTTAATCGTTGTACAAAATGGTAAAGCGGTAAATCTGACATCATCACCGAAAGAACTTATTGAAATTTAATACAGCTCAAAAATCACATCAATTTTGATGTGATTTTTGATTTTTTTAATCTATGGTGTTAGTCATGTCAATCATATTTTCAGCAAGAGTACCATATCCTTTTGTGGGATTGTTTACAAATACATGAGTTACCGCACCTATAAGCATACCGTTTTGTATAATCGGCGAGCCGCTCATACCTTGAACAATTCCACCTGTGCAGTCAATTAAACGAGGGTCGGTAATTTCAATAATCAATCCTTTGTCGGAATCGTTTGTGATTTTGTTTATTTTTATCGAGTAATTTTCCGTTTTTTGCCCTATAACGTCTGAAAGTATATACGCATCACTTTCACATATCTGTTCCTTTGCGGCAACGGGGATGGCATTATCAGAGGAAAATTCATCGCAAGACATATTTCCGTAAATACCTATTTGTGAATTTATACTGATATTACCTATTGTATTACCGTCAAACGCACCGTTAATTTCTCCGGGATGACCTTTTGAACTTTTTGATACAGATAAAATATCGCAATTAAGAATATTTCCTGATTTAACGGATAAAATATTACCTGTATCAATATCGTTTATTCCGTGACCGAGTGCGGCAAAGCTGTTGTTTTGGGGATTGTAATAAGTCACAGTACCGATTCCGGCGGTACTGTCACGCACCCAAAGACCTAAACGGTATATATTGTCTTCCGATAAAACGGGAACGGCATTAATCAAAATATCTTGATTATCCCGCTTTATTGAAAGTGCCACACCGCTTGGATTTTCATTTACGGTCTTTGAAAATTCTTCTGTACTGTTGATGAGTTGATTATTTATTTTTTCTATTCTGTCATTTATCTTTATACCGTATTTTTTTGAAACATTTTCACCGTTTACTTCCGATGTCCCGACAACGAGCAAGCCGTCGGTATATATCTTTACGCCTACCGCTTTACCGATAGGAACGACTTTGATTTCATCGGCATAAACGCTTGTGAAAATACACAAATTTAAAAGAAGAAAAACTACTATTTTACAGGAAACTTTTTTCAAATTATTCACCGCCTTTCTACACTTAAATTTGCCGAAATTCGACACGTTTATACTGAAAAACTTATTGAAGAAATGGTTTTAAAAGTTTGTGTTTTTTCTGAATATGTGGTATAATAACCTCACGATACATACAAAAAATCAAAGATTTTTATGTTTCGGAGAACGTTGTATCATAATATTGCGGCGACATTCGGCCACCTTAGTTGTTATGATATAATAAAATGAAAACGATTTTAGGAGAACATTTGATGAATAATATGTTAGATAAACTTAACGAAAGGCAAAAAGAGGCTGTATTGGCAACGGAAGGTCCTGTTCTTGTGCTTGCAGGTGCGGGAAGCGGAAAAACAACGGTGCTTGTAAACAGAATTGCATATATGATTTCAGAAAAACATATACGTCCTTGGAATATTTTAGCGATAACTTTTACAAACAAAGCCGCAAGAGAAATGAAAGACCGTATTGAAAGACTTTTGGGTGATACCGCAAAAGATATGTGGATTGGTACATTTCACTCGGTTTGCGTCAGAATTTTGCGTAGTTGCATTGATTTGCTTGGTTACAGCCGTGATTTTGTAATTTACGATACAGCAGATACAAAGACTGTTATGAAAGAATGTCTAAGAGAACTTGACATTGACGAAAAAAGTTTTCCTGTCAGAAACGTGTTGTCTATAATAAGTAACGCAAAAAATGACTTGATGGATGCGGCAACTTTTGAAAATGTTTACAAAAGCGATTACCGCATGAGCATAATCGCAAAAATATATTACAGATACCAGACAAAACTGAGAAAAAACAATGCAGTCGATTTTGACGATATTATTTTGAATACAGTTAAGATTTTAAGTGAAAATCCCGATGTATTGTCAAAATATCAAGATAAGTTTCAGTACATACTTGTTGATGAGTATCAAGATACGAACAATTCGCAGTATCTTCTTATAAATCTTCTTGCACAGGCAAACAGAAATCTTTGCGTTGTCGGTGATGACGACCAAAGTATTTATAAATTCAGAGGTGCAAATATCGGAAATATTCTTAATTTTGAAGATGATTACTCTGATGTACAAAAGATAACGCTTGACCAAAATTACCGTTCAACGCAAAATATCCTTGACGCCGCAAACAGCGTTATATCTAACAATAAGGGTAGAATGGGTAAATCATTGTGGACGTCAAACGGTGACGGAAACAAAGTTTTTGTATACACGGGTACAAACGAATATGACGAGGCAAGATATATTGCACGTCAGATAAAGAAGCATTTCGATGAACAAGGTTCATTTTCGGATTGTGCGATACTGTACAGAACAAATGCACAGTCGCGTGTAATAGAAGAAATGCTTATGCGTGAGTCTGTTCCGTACAAAGTCCTTTCGGGACTTCGATTCTATGATCGTAAGGAAATTAAGGATATAATTGCATATTTGAGAGTTGTATATAATCCGAATGATGATGTAAGCCTGGCAAGAATTATCAATGAGCCGAAAAGAAAAATCGGTAACGCAACGCTTGAAAAAGCGAGAAATATTGCACGTGAAAAGGAAACAAGTCTTTATGATGTTATTTCTCACGCGGACGATTACCCTGAATTTAAAACGGCTATAAAAAAATTACTTGCTTTTTCGGAAATAATACAATCACTTATCAAACTTAAAGATACCGTTACGATTGAAGATCTTACGGGAAGAATATTGAATGATACAGGATATATGCCGGCACTTGTAATGGAAGATACAACGGAAAGTAAGACAAGAATAGAAAACTTGGGCGAATTTATTTCTGTTATTACCGAGTTTGAGAAGAATGAAGAAACGGGGAATACACTGGGTGAATTTTTGGAAAATATAAGTCTTGTTTCGGATATAGACGGATATGACGAAAATGAGGACAGTGCGGTACTTATGACTATTCACAGTGCAAAAGGTCTTGAATTCCCGATTGTATTTTTGAGCGGTCTTGAAGAAGGATTGTTCCCGGGAATGCGCTCAATGGAATCGGACGATGATATAGAAGAAGAAAGACGTCTTTGCTATGTTGCGATAACGAGAGCGAAAGAACAGCTTTATATCACCAAAACGATAAGCAGAACTATTCACGGTAAAACAATGCCGACAACCGCGTCAAGATTTTTCAAGGAAATACCTGTTGAATATCTTGAGGACAAGACAACGCTGCAACCGAAAGTTGCAAAGGTAATGCAAGACTTAGGGGTGCGTAATGCGGCTGCACCAAAAAAGGAAGTTTATATGACAAAAGGGTTTGGCAGCAGTGTAAAATCAAGCGGTTCAACCGACTATTCTAAATTCAAAGCCGGTGATACCGTTGAACACAGAACATTCGGCCGCGGAGAAATTCTGAAAGCTACTCCTTGCGGAAATGACTGTATTCTTGAAATTCAATTTGAAAGTATCGGATTTAAACGTCTTATGGCGGCATTTGCAAAGGTGAAAAAGATTAATTAATAGAGAGCCTGTCGACAAAATGTCGACAGCTCCAAAAATCACATCATGCTGATGTAATTTTTGAGTATTTTCAGAGAAAAATCTAAAGTTCCTCCAAAGTCGAAACTTTAGATTTTAAGCCATTTCTGCCGCGCATGTCGCCAGAAATGATTGAAACTTGAGGTTAGCTTTTTCAGTAGTTTTGCCTACGGCAAAACCGCTCTGCGAGCATCGGATGTCTTTCCGATACGCCATCAAACTCCCTAAAATAAAGCAGACAAAACCGTAAAGGTTTTGTCTATAATCAATTAATGTTGATAAGCCTTAAAATATTATCATTAAACGGCTGAATATTTTGATTATATAAAAAGCCTGTTTCGCGTGGCGGTATTGCATTAGGCAGATTTATTTCGATAAGTGAGCCGTTAGACAATTCGTTTTTTACAAACTGCTTTACCACACACGAAACACCTATGCCGATTTTGGCAAATTCAATAAGCATATCCATATCGTTCACTTCAAGGATATGCGTAGGATTGATATTGTTTTCGGCATAGTAGTTGTTTATATGCATACGGGAAACGTTGTCTTTGTTTAAAAGCATAATATTGCCACGTTCAAAAATTTCAAAACCGTTGCAGTTAAGACGTTTCAAGTATGACGGAGTACAGACGAATGTGTCCTGTATTTCACCGAGCGGATAATATTCAAGACCGCTGATGTTGTCAGGCTTTGCCATAAGCGCAACGTCGATTTTACACTCTTCAAGCATTTTATGTGCATTTGCAGATGATGTACAAGTTATGGAAACATCGGTGAAAGGATATTTTTCGGTGAATTTTTGAAGATAGGGCATAAGCAGGTACTTGCAAAGCACATTACTTGCGGCAATGCGAAGTCTGCCGTTGTTTTCAATGTGCTTTAAATTGCTTTCGGTATCGGAAAGCATATTTAATGCTTGTTTTACGCCGTCATAAAGAAGTCTGCCGTTTTCGGTCAGAACAACGCCTCTCGGTTTTCGTAAAAACAAAGTTGTTCCAAGACTTTCTTCAAGCTTTTTTATTGTCATACTTACAGCCGGCTGAGAAATATAAAGTTGCTCGGCAGATTGAGATATACTGCCGCACTCGGCAACACACAGAAATACCTTGTATTTGGAAAGATTATCGTAGTTATACATTTGACACCTCATATAAGTTATTTTTATGGATAATATAAATTATATATATTTGAATTATATCACTTGTTGTGCTATAATTCAATAGTAATAAAAGTAAAATAAACATTTCGGAAAGGAAGGTTTTTGTTATGGGAATGACTATGACGCAAAAAATTCTTGCGAATGCCGCAGGAAAGGAAAGTGTTAAAGCCGGAGAACTTATTATGGCGAATTTAAACTTAGTTCTTGGCAACGACATAACAACTCCTGTTGCAATAGGAGAATTTGATAAGATAGGACTTGACGGAGTATTTGATAAAGCAAAAGTTGCTCTTGTTCCTGACCACTTTACACCGAATAAGGATATTAAGTCTGCTCAGCAGGCATTAAAGGTCAGAACTTTTGCAAAGGAACAGGATATTGTAAACTATTTTGAAGTCGGCGAAGTCGGTATCGAGCACGCACTTCTTCCTGAAAAAGGCTTGGTAGTTGCAGGTGACGTTGTTATCGGAGCAGACTCACATACTTGTACATACGGTGCATTGGGTGCTTTTTCAACAGGTGTCGGCTCAACAGATATGGCAGCCGGTATGGCAACAGGTAAGGCTTGGTTCAAAGTTCCTGAGGCTATTAAAATTAACCTAACAGGTAAACTTAACAAATATACAAGCGGTAAGGACCTTATTTTACATATAATCGGTATGATTGGTGTTGACGGTGCACTTTACAAGTCAATGGAATTTACAGGTGAGGGTATGCACACTCTTACTATGGACGACCGTTTCTCAATCGCAAATATGGCTATTGAAGCAGGTGCTAAAAACGGTATATTTGAAGTTGACGATTTGACTGTTGAATATATGAAAGACCATTCGGACAAAGAATATACAGTATTTAAAGCTGATGATGACGCTGAATATGTACAGACAATAGACATCGACCTTGCAACAGTTCCTCATACGGTTGCATTCCCTCACTTGCCTGAAAATGCAAGAACACCGGAAAACTGGGGCGATGTTGAAATTGACCAGGTTGTAATAGGTTCATGTACAAACGGACGTATTTCAGATTTACGTCATGCGGCTGAAATTCTAAAGGGTAAGCACGTTAAAAAGGGTATAAGAGTTATCGTATTCCCTGCAACACAGGCAATTTACCTTGAAGCATTAAAAGACGGTACATTATCGACACTTGTTGAGGCAGGCTGTGTAATTTCGGCACCTACTTGCGGACCGTGTCTTGGCGGTCATATGGGTATTTTGGCAGAAGGCGAAAGATGTGTTTCTACAACAAACAGAAACTTTATCGGACGTATGGGACACGTTGACAGTGAAGTTTATCTTGCAAGTCCTGAAGTTGCGGCCGCAAGTGCTGTAACGGGTAAGATAACAGCACCTGAAGAAGTAATGTAAAAAATAAACTTCACAACTTAAAATTGATTTTGAGTTGAGTTTGGAACGGAGGATTAATATGAAAGCAAACGGAAAAGTTATTAAATACGGAGATAACATTGATACAGACGTAATAATTCCGGCAAGATACCTTAACACAACAGACCATAAGGAACTTGCGTCACACTGTATGGAAGATATAGATAAAGAATTTGTAAATAAAGTTAAAGACGGCGACATTATGGTCGGCGGTGCAAACTTCGGCTGCGGTTCATCAAGAGAACACGCACCTATCGCTATAAAAGCAAGCGGTATTTCATGCGTAATCGCAAAGGATTTTGCAAGAATTTTCTATCGTAACGCAATCAATATCGGACTTCCTATTCTTGAATGTGCCGAGGCGTCAGAGGATATAGACGAGGGCAATGAAGTAGAAGTTGATTTCGATACAGGCGTTATCACAAACAAGACAAAGAATAAGACTTATCAAGCAGTTGCATTTCCTGAATTTATGCAGGGCATTATCAATGCAGGCGGTTTGGTTGAGTACATAAAGAAAGGAATGTAATAAAATGGCTGAATTTAATATTGCACTTATACCGGGTGACGGAATTGGTCCTGAAATCGTATCGGGTGCTGTTACGGTTCTTGACGCGGTAAGCAAAAAGTACGGACACAAATTTAATTATCAGGAAGTATATATGGGCGGTTGTGCCATAGATAAGTACGGCGTACCGCTTCCGCAGGAAACAGTTGATATTTGTAAAAAATCAGACAGTGTGCTTTTAGGTGCAGTCGGCGGTCCGAAGTGGGATTCACAACCGTCTGAAAACAGACCTGAAAAAGGACTTTTGGGTATAAGAAAGGCTCTTGAATTATATTCAAATCTTCGTCCGTCAATCCTAAAGCCGCAGCTAAAGGACGCGTCACCGCTTAAAGACGAAAAGCTTGAAAAGGGACTTAACGTAATGGTTGTCCGCGAACTTACAGGCGGTATTTACTTCGGTGAAAGAAAGAAAGCCGAGGACGGATCATGGGCGTCGGATACAGAAAAGTATTCAGTTGAAGAAATCAAGAGAATAGGTAAGATTGCATTTGAAACAGCTATGCTTAGAGATAAGAGAGTTGTATCTGTTGATAAGGCCAACGTACTTGAATCTTCAAGACTTTGGAGAAAGACTATGATTGAACTTTCGGCAGACTATCCCGAAGTTGAGCTTACTCATATGTATGTTGATAATGCAGCTATGCAGCTTGCAATTAATCCGGCACAATTTGACGTAATCGTTACATCAAATATATTCGGAGATATTCTTTCAGACCTTTCAAGTGCTATTGCAGGTTCAATCGGTATGTTGCCGTCAGCGTCACTTGGCGCAACAAAATGCGGTATGTACGAACCGATTCACGGCAGTGCTCCTGATATTGCAGGTATGGATATTGCAAACCCTATTGCAACCATTGTTTCAGCCGCTATGATGCTTGAAATGTCATTCGGTCTTGTAGAAGAAGCAAAGGCAATAAATGACGCAGTAGATAAGGTACTTGACCAAAATTACAGAACAACCGATATTATGTCAGACGGTATGAAAAAGGTTGGCTGTAAGGAAATGGCTAAACTTATTGCGGAAAATATATAATATGCTAACAAAAACACTCATAAAGAGTGTTTTTGTTGCTTTATGGCAAAGTTCTTTAATGATGTTGACTTGATATGAAGTTTGTGGTAGAATATAGTATCAGATAGGACTACACAAAATTAATTACATCATTGGAGGCATCATTATGAACATTTCAACAAATCTAAAAGCTATTGATATGATAAAAGGTGAGATTTTATCGGAGATAGCACATCTTTACAGAACTCTTGCGGACTATGACGAAATAGGCGATTATGAGAGTGTTACAAATGAAATAGCAACGGTTATTGCTATGGATTACATACTTGCAAGACGGTTGGGAATCGGTTATGCAAGCATAGATAAAAAAATTTCCGAACTTCTCGGCATAGGTGAAGAAAACGGACACGAACTTGAGATAGAGTTTTCGGATATGTCGGAACTAAAGAAGTATTTAAAGAGCCGCTAAGGCTTACAGTGCATTAATGCACTTTGGAGGGACTTATGAGAAAACATTACGGACAAGTTGTTAAAACTTGCATTAAGATAGCATTTGCATCAGCACTGCTCTTGATCATAAGCGGTGTACTCAGTTATGCGATTAAAGGCAAGGTTATAGCAATATTAGAGATAATTGCGGGGATAATAGCATTTTGTGCGGTTATTTTTATAAGAAATAAAAGAAATGAGAGTGTTAATAATTTTCTTGAAATTATGGCGAAAAGCTCAAATTCGATTTCGGCAAATATTATGGACTCTTTTCCTATACCTATCGTTGTTGTGCATATAGACGGTTCTATATGTTGGTACAACGGCAAATTTTCGGAATTGTTTTTTAATAAGGACCTTTTTGACACAAAACTCGAAAATTCAATATCCGATATAAAGTGGGGAGAAATTTTAAAATCAGCCTCACACTATGAAAAACGTATACGAATTGACGATAAGCGATATTTGCTTATTGCAAATACAATCAGAAACAGAAACATAAGTATTTCCGAAGATGAGGACAAGGTATCCGTATATATTTATCTTATTGACAGAACTGTTGAATATGAATTAAAAAGAAAATACGTTAACGAAAAAACAGATGTTGCGATTATCAATATTGACAATTATGACGATGTATTGCAACGTGTCAATGACAACGAGCAACAACAGATTTTGGCACAAATAAGAAAATGTATCAATGAATGGGTAGACGAATCGAATGCACTTTTAAAAGTAACCGACCGCGACAGATTTTATATGTTCTTTGAACATCGCTATCTTGCACAGTATGTCAGTAAAAAGTTTGATATATTGTATAAGGTGAGAAAAGTCGGTGAAGATATGAAACTTCCGGTAAGTATCAGTATCGGTATCGGCGTAGGCGGAAGTCTGTCGGAAAATGATATGTACGCAAGAAATGCACTTGATATGGCGCTCGGACGCGGAGGCGACCAAGTCAGCATAAAGGACGATACACAGTATAAATTTTACGGCAGTAAGGCTCGTGATTACGAAAAGAGTACAAGAGTTAAAACAAGAGCTATTGCTGTTGCATTAAAAGACTTTATTAAAAATTCCGACAAAGTAATATTTATGGGACATTCCGGTGCGGACTATGACTGCTTCGGTGCGGCGGTAGGCTTGCAGAGAGCAGTCAGAACGCTCGGCAAAAAGCCGTATATTGTCTATGACAACAATTCACCGGCCATAAAAAAAATGTATGACGACCTTCGTGCAATGAGTGAGTACAGAGGTATGTTTATAAGCAATGACGACGCAGTCGAAAACGTTACATCAGATACATTGATAGTTGTGCTTGATACGCACAGACCGTCAATGTTGCCATGCCCGAAACTTATCGAAAAGGCAAGTAAGGTTGTACTTATCGACCACCACAGACGTTCGACTGATTTTATTAATCCTTGTTCGCTTATTTATCACGAACCGTATGCGTCGTCAACTTGTGAAATGGCTACTGAATTATTGGAATATATGAATTTGGGAAGTTCACTTACAACCGTTGAGGCGGAGTGTTTGTATACGGGTATCTTGATGGATACAAAGAACTTTATAGTAAAAACAGGTGTCAGAACATTTGAGGCGGCTTCATATTTAAGACGTTTGGGACTGAATACGGCAGACGTCAAAAAGCTGTTTAACGTGAATAAAGAGGACTATGACCACAGAGCCGATATTGTAAAGACGTCGAAAATTATAGTATCGCAGATTGCAGTCGCAAAGTGTTACACAAAGTATCCCAATATAAGAGTGATAGCGTCACAGGCGGCTGATGAAATGCTTAATATAGGTGATATTCGTGCGTCGATAGTTGTATATGCGCAGGACGGCGGCGTGGGTATAAGCGCCCGTTCACTCGGTGATATTAATGTACAGCTTATTATGGAGTATCTCGGCGGCGGCGGACACAGTACCGTTGCCGGTGCACAAGTAAAAGACAAAAATGTAGATATGGTAATTGAGGACGTTGAAAAGGCTGTCTTTGATTACGTTGCAAATAATGAAAGTTAATTGGAGGAAGGACAATGCAAGTTATATTGACAAGAGATGTAAAAGGACAAGGTAAAAAAGGTCAGATGGTAAATGTATCTGACGGTTATGCAAGAAACTATCTTTTGCCGAGAGGTCTTGCCGAACCGGCTACAAAGTCGAATATAAACGTAATGAAGGGTAAGCAGGAATCTCTTGAATACAAGAAAAAAGTTGAGCTTGAAGAGGCAAATGCAATCGCAGAGAAAATGAAAGAAATCAAGGTTGTGCTAAAGGCTAAAGCAGGCGAAAACGGTAAACTTTTCGGATCTGTAACATCAAAAGACGTAGCAGAGGCGCTTACTTCACAACACCACATCAAACTTGACAAAAAGAAATTTGTTATGCCTGACGGCATAAAGACATTGGGAACAACGACTGTTGACGTAAAAATTTATACAGGCGTTGTCGGTAAGTTAAACGTAGTTGTAGAACAGATATAACTTTGGGGAGGTAATGGATTTATGGCAGAAATGTCGAATCCTGTTGACGTAATGGGCAGAGAACTGCCATATAGTCAAGAGGCGGAATTGGCTGTAATAGGCAGTGCGCTTACTAATTCGCACAGTGTTGCGGAGTCGGTTGAAATACTTAGACCGTCTGATTTTTACTTCCCACAGAATAAGGAAATATTCAGTGTAATTCTTGATTTATTTAACGAAAATGCGGCTATAGATTTTATTACCGTTTCAAATAAGTTGAGCCAAAGCGACAAACTTGAGGCTGTCGGAGGTATCGCTTATTTGAGAAATGCGGCAACGAATGTGCCGACAACAAGGCACGTGACGTATTATTCGCAAATAATTAAGGAAAAGGCAGTTTTGAGAACACTTATTAAAAGTGCAGGCGATATTTCCGATATGGCTTACGGTCAGAACGATAAAGTCGAAAGAATAGTCGACCAAGCCGAACAGCTTATTTTTGACGTTACATCATCAAACAACAAGAGCGATATACTTCCTATAAGTGAGATATTTATGGGCAGTTATCAGGAACTTGTTGAAAACTCTTTAAATCAAAGCGGTATAACGGGTTTGCCGACAGGCTTTGATGAACTTAACAGACGTACGGGCGGTTTTCATGGCGGCGAACTTATTCTTATCGCCGGACGTCCGGGTATGGGTAAGTCAAGTTTTGCGGTAAATATAGCGGAACACGTCAGTATTACCGATAAAAAAACTGTTGCGATATTCAACCTCGAAATGCCGAAAGAACAGATTGTAAACCGTATTATATGCAGCCAGGCACTTGTTAATTCAAATAAAATCAGAACAGGTGATATAACAGGCGAAGATTGGGAAAAAATCGGTGCAATAGTAAACAGAGTTGCAACTGCACCGATGTATATAGACGATACTGCGTCAATAACGGTATCGGAAATCCGTGCAAAATGCAGACGATTAAAGCAGACAAAAAATCTTGAACTTATCGTAATCGACTATTTGCAGTTAATGCAGTCGAGCGGAAGAACAGAGAGCAGACAAAATGAAATTGCCGAAATTTCGCGTTCGTTAAAAATTCTTGCAAAGGAACTTAATATTCCTGTCATTGCACTTTCACAGCTTTCGCGTGCGGCTGAATCGAGAAGCGATAAGCGTCCAATGCTTTCGGACTTGCGTGAATCGGGTGCTATTGAGCAGGACGCCGATATGGTTATGTTTTTGTATCGTGACGAATATTATAATCCCGATACCGAGGATAAAAATTTGGCTGAATGTATTGTCGCAAAAAACAGAAGCGGTGAAACCGGTATGTTTAAACTTGGTTGGAAAGGTGAATATACTAAGTTTTCTAATGTTGAATTTGCATTGAAGGAAGAATAATGGTTTTAGATATTATTAAAAAGACCTTGCGTGAATATAATTTATTGAATAACGGCGACAGCGTGCTGGTCGGTCTTTCGGGCGGTGCGGATTCGGTGTGTCTTACTCACGCACTTTGGTCGCTGAAAGATGAATTTGACATAAAATTATATACGGCTCATATTAATCACGGTATAAGAGGCGAGGAGGCAAAGAGAGATGAACTTTTTGCCGAAAACTTTTCAAAAAAATTGGGTATTGAATGTTTTGTGTTAAATGCAGATATACCCCAAATTGCAAAAGATACAAATGTGTCGGAAGAAACAGCCGGCAGAAATGTGAGATATAATTTCTTTAATAAATTGTGCGAAAAATACGATATAAACAAAGTTGCAACGGCGCATAACAGAAATGACAATGCCGAAACTTTGCTTATGAATTTTATGCGTGGCAGTACGACAAACGGACTTTGCGGAATACCGTATGTCCGCGGAAATATAATTCGTCCGATATTGAATGTTTCACGAGATGAAATCGAAAAATATTGCAGTGATAACGGACTTGAATATATGACAGACAGTACAAATTTGACAGAAGATTACACACGCAATAAAATACGTCACACATTACTTCCGTATATTCAAAAGGAATTTAATACGAGTTTTATTAAAACCGTTACGGAAAATGCTTGCTTGATAAAAGATGACAGTGATTATCTTGACGGTATTGCGGAAGATTTTTATAAACATCACATCAGAAATTGTGCTGTTAATATTGAAGATTTGAATAATACGGATATTGCGATAAAAAGACGTGTTTTAAGATTGATGTTAAGAGATATTTATAACGGTCTTAACGATATTTCGTCAACATATGTTGCGGATATATTGTCGCTTGCCGATAAATCAAGCGGCAGACAAATAAATTTGCCGTACGGTATTGTTGCAAAAAACGAGTACGGCAAAATAATACTTGAACACAAAAAAGAAGAAACACAGCCGTTTGAAGTCAGTATTAATATCGGTGAAACAGTTTTTATTTCGGAACTTGACAAAAAAATTTCGGTATCTGAAACGGATATGCGAAATAAAGACGGTGCAATATATCTTTCGTGTGACAAGACTGATAAAATCATTGTACGCAACAGGCGAAACGGTGATAAATTTCAGCCTATGGGTATGAACGGTACGAAGAAATTAAAGGAATATTTTATAGATAAAAAAATTCCTAAAGATAAACGAAACAGTGTGCCGATAATTGAGATAAACGGCGAAATTGCCGCAGTCGGCAACAGAATAGACAAACGTTTTGCTTTCAAGGATAAAGGTATAAAAATAGAATTTTACGATAATTAAGGAGGTAGTCAGTTGCAGAAAAGATTTAAAGGACTCGGAGTATGGGTGGCAATGCTTGTAGTTGCGTATCTGATTTATATGTTCGCAGTCGGATTCGGTGCATCGCAGACTAAAATGGTTTACTCTGATTTGGTCAACAGTATAAAGTCCGAACAGGTAAGTTCAATGCTTGTGTCGGGAAATACCGTAACGGTGACACTTACAAACGGTGACAAAGCGAAGGTGAAAATTCCGTCACTTGACACGTTGCAGGCAGATGTCGGAAAAGAAATGAACGACCAAATGGATAAAGGCACTTTAAAGCAAGAGGCTTATGAAACCAAGATTTCATGGACGGCGGTTACAAATATAATTTTGATAATTGTATTTATATGTGTGTTCTTTTTCGGATTTTTGCGAAAAGGCGGTTCGGGTGCAACCAATTTTACAAAGAGCAGAGCAAGACTTAATGAGAACACTAAGAACGTGACATTTAAAGATGTTGCGGGAGCTGATGAGGAAAAAGCCGAACTTGCGGAAATAGTCGAGTTTTTGAAAAATCCTCAAAAGTTTGTAAGTCTTGGTGCGAGAATACCTAAGGGTGTACTTCTTGTCGGCTCGCCGGGTACAGGTAAAACACTTCTTGCAAAGGCGGTTGCCGGAGAGGCGAAAGTTCCGTTTTTCTCTATAAGCGGTTCGGATTTCGTTGAACTTTATGTCGGCGTAGGTGCATCGCGAGTGAGAGATTTGTTTGAACAGGCAAAGAAAAACAGACCGTGTATTGTGTTTATAGATGAAATAGACGCAGTCGGCAGAAAAAGAGGAGCCGGTATGGGCGGCGGTCACGATGAAAGAGAACAGACTTTAAATCAGTTGCTTGTTGAAATGGACGGATTTGGCGAAAATGAAGGCGTTATAATGATGGCGGCTACAAACCGTCCGGATATACTTGATCCCGCACTTTTAAGACCGGGACGTTTTGACAGACAGATTGTCGTTGACGTTCCAGACGTAAAAGGCAGAGAGGCTATTCTAAAAGTTCATTCGGCTAAAAAGCCTTTGGCAAATGACGTTGACTTGGAAGAAATCGCAAAAGCAACAGCAGGTTATTCTGGTGCAGACCTTGAAAACTTGATGAATGAGTCCGCTATTTTTGCGGCAAGACGAAACCATCTTGAAATAACAAGAAAAGATATTGAGGACGCAAACTTAAAAGTAATGATGGGAACGGAAAAACGTTCGAGAATTATTACCGAAAAAGAAAAGAAACTTACGGCATTTCACGAGGCAGGTCATGCTGTTTTGGCAAAACTTGTCGATAAAACATCGCATATTCATAAGGTGTCAATAATACCGCGTGGCAGAGCAGGCGGATATACGATGTATGTGCCTGATGAAGATAAAATGTACACATCAAAAAATGAAATGTTGGACAGAATAATTGTAATGCTTGGCGGCAGAGTAGCCGAAGAACTTACAATGGACGACATCAGCACAGGCGCGTCAAGTGACATTCAGCGTGCAACTGACATAGCACGTCAAATGGTTACAAAATACGGTATGTCAGAGGCAATCGGCCCTGTATCGTATGATGACGGCGGCGAAGTGTTTATCGGACGTGATTTTGCACACTCAAAAGCATATTCCGAAAAAACAGCCGCAGATATTGACGCGGAAGTAAAGCATATAATGACTTTACAATACCGGAAAACTGAACAAATTCTTACTGAAAATATGGCTGTACTTACACGAGTGGCTGAAAAACTTCTTGAAAAGGAAACTATTGACGGTCAAGAATTTGAAGAATGTTTTAATATATAAAAAGGAGGAAACAATAATGGCACAAGTAACAAAAAAGACTCTAATCGGTGAGGCTTTAAGCATAGATGAAGAAATCGCTCCAATACTAATGGGTATCGGAATGCACTGCCTTGGCTGCCCGGCATCACAGGGCGAATCACTTGAGGAAGCTTGCATGGTTCACGGCGTTGACGCTGACGAACTTGTAAAGAAGATTAATGACTTTTTGGCTTCAAAGTAATAATTTAAAGCAGATAACCGTGGCTTATGCTACGGTTATTTTTTTATAAAAGTGAACATATATATGATTTAGATTAAATTATACGACACAATGTGAGAAAATTATTATATGCGAACTATTACCGATGTGTATCAAAAAAGAGGTGTACCGTCAATGATAAAATATTTATCATTGTATGAAATGTTTAAATAAAGTGTCGGTTTTTGTGCAGAGTATACTATAACATAATACGTTCAACTGCTATAATAAATTCAACAAATAAACAAAGAGAAAGCGATGGCAAAGGCGTCATAAAAAACGCAGCCATCGCTTTTTGTATTAAAAGATGAGGTGAGTCAAATGCTAAGGATTGATAAGGTAACAAAAGAATTTCCACAGAGCAGTGGCGGAAGAAAGAGAGTGCTTGAAGACATAAGTCTTAAAATCGAAGATAACGAATTTGTCTGTATCTTGGGTAAAAGCGGATGCGGTAAAAGTACACTTCTAAATCTTCTTGCCGGATACACTGTACCTGATTACGGAGCCTTGTATCTTGATAGAAATATGATACACGGACCTTCGGCTGACAGGGGAATTATATTTCAGGAATACGCGTTATATCCGTGGTACACAGTATTGCAGAATGTAGCATTTGGTCCATCGGTCAGAAAAGATCCGAATGCAGAAGAAATTGCAATGAAGTATATCAAAATGATAGGACTTGAAAAATATAAGGATTATTATCCGGACAGCCTTTCAGGCGGTATGAGACAGAGAGTCGGAATAGCAAGAGCACTTGCAAATAATCCGAGAATATTGTTAATGGACGAGCCTTTTTCGGCGCTTGACCATATACGCGAGAGGAAATTAACAGTATTAATCCCGTATTGATAAGAGCGGCAATGAGTTTGGAAGCAAACCAATGGCAGATATTTAAGAGAATTACATTTAAAGCGGCATTTCCGAGTATCATTTCAGGTATGAAAACAAGCCTGGCACTTGCATTTTCGGGTTTGGTAGTTGCAGAAATGATGGGTTCGGATATAGGTTTAGGATATATCATAGTAGACTCTAAAAACTGGTTCAGAGTTTCGGATATGTTTATGGCAATGTTTCTTATTGCTGCCGAATACCTTGTTATTTACTTCCTACTTTCTTTCCTTGAAAAGAAGTTATTCAAATGGAAGAAGACAGGTATATCAGCAGTAGTTGAAAATAATTAAGAAAAAAGAATGGAGGAAAAGATTATGAAGAGTTTGTTAGGAAAAGGAATTGCGTTTGCATTGGCAGGAACAATGGTATTGGCAACCGCGTCATGCGGAGGAAGTGGGGACAGTAAAATGCAGACAGCCGATTCGTCAACGGGAAGTCTTGAAAAAGTTGAAATGTACACAATCCCTGACCCGCAAATGTCGGCAGCACATGTAATTGCGATGGAAAAAGGATATTATGAAGAAGAATGTCTTCAAAGGGAATGACAGAACCATACGGACATGCGGTTTCAAGAACGCCTGTTGTAGCAGTTGAGGCAACTGAAAGAGCGATTTCACTGGCTAAGCTTGCTAAAGCACCGTTGTATGTTGCTCACGTAACTGCTAAGGGGGCAATGGAGGCAATCAGAGATGCTTATGCAGACGGTTATCCTATTTTCGGAGAAACGTGTACACACTACTTAACACTTACAACAGATAATCTTGCAAAGCCGAATTTTGAAGGTGCAAAATATGTTTGTTCACCGGCACTTCGTTCACAAGAACATTTGGACGCATTGTGGGGAGCAGTTAAAAAAGGATATTTGAATGCAATCAGTTCTGACCACTGCGGATTTAACTGGAAAGACAATAAACATCAAGGTAAAGACAATTTTGTGAATATTCCTAACGGTGCGCCTGGTATGGGTGACAGAATGAATGTGATTTGGACATACGGTGTTGAAACGGGAAAAATATCACGTCAGAAATACGTTGAGCTTTGTTGCACAAATCCTGCAAAAATGAACGGAATATATCCGCAAAAGGGTGTTATTGCTCCGGGTTCGGATGCGGATATTGTTATATTTGATCCTGAATATGAGGGTGTATTTACAAATGCGGACAGTTTGCAAGGCGTTGATTATTCTACATATGAAGGTATGAAACAAAAGGGTAGACCGGATAAAGTTTTTCTTCGCGGTGAACTTGTTGCAGATTTCGGAAAATATGTAGGTAAAAGCGGAACCGGTCAATTTGTAAGTGCAAAACCGTTTGGTTTGTGCTATGAATAAAGGAGTAATCTTATGACGGAACTTAAATTTAAAATAGGCAAAGAAGAATTAAAGGCAGTTTTGGAAGAAGAAAAAGCACCGCTTACTTGTGAATTCTTCAAAAAAATATTGTAAGATATACATATAAAATATATTTCGGATGTAAATAAAATGTCAAAGAAATTTTTAAGTATTATTGTGGCGGCAGAAATGTTATTTGAAGTATATGAAATATTGCAGAACGGTACAAATTGAATGGATCGCAGATCAAGATTAAGGTTCAGCGTCGGCAGACGAAAAAACATTGACTTCTTTATAAAAAGCAATAATTTCATATTTTACAGCAATAATGCTTAATGATTTTTTGGATTTGGCGGTGTATAATCTAATCATAAATAAAACGATATGCGAAGGAGCAATTATTATGGATAAGGTTATATTAAAGCAAGAAAAAGTTACAATACCTACATATGAAATTTCTGATTACGACAAAAATCCTATGTTTCTTGAAAAACGTGTATATCAAGGTTCAAGCGGACGAGTTTATCCGCACCCTGTATGCGAGGGTGTTTCGGACATTAAGACTGATAAAGAATACAACGCAATTTTCTTGGAAAACGATTATATACTTGTAATGATTTTACCTGAAATCGGCGGTAAAATTCAAAGATTATACGATAAAACAAACGGATATGACGCTGTTTATTATAATGAAGTTGTAAAACCGGCGCTTGTAGGCTTGGCAGGTCCATGGATTTCGGGAGGTATTGAGTTTAATTGGCCGCAGCATCACAGACCGTCCACATTTGATCCTGTTGACTATAAAATCGAAGAAAACAATGACGGTTCGATTACGGTATGGGTAGGCGAAACAGAAAAGATGTTCCATACGAAAGGTATGGCGGGATTTACTGTATACCCAGACAAGGCATATCTTGAAATAAAAGGTCAGGTATACAATCCGACAGACAGACCTCAAACATTTTTATGGTGGGCAAATCCTGCCGTTGCGGTAAATGACTATACACAATCAATATTCCCACCGGATGTTCACGCGGTAATGGATCACGGCAAACGTGATGTATCAAAGTTTCCTATTGCCGACGGAGTTTATTATAAGGTTGATTATGCACCGGGTACGGATATTTCAAGATACAAAAATATTCCTGTACCGACTTCGTATATGGCATATCATTCGGATTATAATTTTATAGGCAATTACGATTATTCCAAAAATGCGGGACTTCTTCATATAGCCGACCATCACGTTTCACCGGGTAAAAAGCAATGGACTTGGGGTAACGGTGATTTCGGAAAAGCGTGGGACAGAAATCTTACAGACGAAAACGGTCCGTATATTGAACTTATGACAGGTATGTTTACTGATAATCAGCCCGACTTTACATTCTTAAAACCGTATGAAGAAAAGACTTTCGTTCAATACTTTATGCCATACAAAAATGTCGGTGCGGTTAAAAATGCTTCGACAGAAGTTGTTATGAATCTTGAATTGGATAACGATACGGCTAATATAACTGTATATTCGCCGATACAACTTGGTGATGTAATAATCAAACTTGCTTATGACGGAAATACGGTATTTGAAGAAAAAGCAAACATATCACCGACCGATATATTTACAAAGAGTGTTTCTATTCCTAACATAGATGAAACAAAGCTTACACTTGCCGTATATAAAGACGGAAAAGAATTATTAAGCTATACTCCTATGGGCGAAAATGACGAGGAAACACCTAATCCGGCAGAGGCATTGCCTGAACCGCAATTTGTGGAAACAACCGAAAAACTGTTCCTTGCGGCTACACATTTAGAGCAATACCGTCATGCTACATATTCGCCTGAAGATTATTACCTTGAGGGATTGAAACGAGATGAAACAGATATTCGTCTTAACAACGGATACGGAAAGTATTTGTATAATAAGGGCAGATTTGCGGAAAGTGAAAAATATTTCAGACAGGCTATTAAATCATCAACTTGGAAAAATCCTAATCCATATGATTGTGAACCGTATTATAATTTAGGATTATCATTAAAGAAACAGGGTAAAATCAATACTGCATTTGACGCGTTTTATAAAGCTGTTTGGGACGGGAATATGCAGGATAAAGCATTTTATCAATTAGCCTGTATTGCATCGGGCAGAGGTGATTATAATGATGCGTTGGAATATATAGAAAAGTCGCTTGTAAAGGGAATGCATAATTTAAAGGCAAGAACTTTAAAATCGGCGTTGCTCAGAAAACTCGGAAAAAATGCAGAGGCAACAGAATTTGCAAAAGAAACACGCAATATAGACGCATTAGATCACAGTGCATATTATGAACTTTACAAAATAACCGGTAACGGCTTAGACGAAATGCAAGCTGTTATGCGTGATGACAATCATAACTATATCGAACTTGCACTTAGCTATATGTCAGCATATTTGACAGATGACGCAATCGAAATATTAAAACTTGCACCGAATGACAATGAGCCTATGGTGCATTACTATCTGTATGCACTGACAAATGACAAATCAGAACTTGATAAGGCTGAAAATTCTGACAGCCTGTATTGTTTCCCGAACAGACTTGAAGATATAGCTGTATTGGAAAAGGCAATATATAACGGCGGTAATTATGCTGCTTATTATCTTGGCTGTTTGTTCTATGACAAAGGCAGATGGGAAGAATCAAAAGAATTATGGGAAAAGTGTGCGGATAATATAAAACTTCCGACAGTGTATAGAAACCTTTCGCTTGTTTATTACAATAAATTAAAAGACGGTGTCTTAGCGATAAAAGCAATGGAAAAAGCATTCAGTATTGATAAGAGTGACGCAAGAATATTCTTTGAACTTGATCAACTGTACAAAACACTTAATTTCTCTCTTGAAAAGAGATTGGCAAATATGAATGAAAATTCCGACTTACTTGAAAAGCGTGACGATTTATATACGGAATATATCACGTTGCTTAATATGAACGGCGAATATGATAACGCATACAATCGTATTATGAACCATAATTTCCACCCTTGGGAGGGCGGTGAAGGTAAGATACCTGCTCAGTACAGAATTGCACTTATTAATAAGGCTAAAGCAGAAAAAAATACAGAAAAAGCAATAGAATATCTTGAAAAAGCTCTCGTTTATCCGTATAATTTAGGTGAGGGCAAGTTAATCGGTAATATGGATAACGATATATATTATATGCTTGGTAACTTGTATGAAGATAAGGAAAAGTCCGAACAGGCATACAGACTTGCAGCAAGGGGTGAATTTAATCTTTCTTCGGCGATGTATTATAACGACCAACCGCCGCAGATGATGTATTATTCCGCAAAAGCGATTGAGGCACTGGGCGATAAAGACGAGGCTAAAAAGAGATTTAACGCATTTATTGAGTATGCAAATAATCATATGAATGATGAAATGAAAATTGATTACTTTGCTGTATCATTACCGGATTTCTTGATATTCGAAGGTGACTTAAATAAAAACAATAAGGTACATTGTAATCTTATGGCGGCGCTTGGATATTTGGGTATAGGTGATAATGATAATGCCCAAAAGTATGCAAAACAAGGACTTGAATTAAATCAATGCCACGCAGAACTCAGAGATATAGTAAAATAGGTGATACAATGAAAACAATAGATTTAAGCGGAAAATGGAATTATAAAACAGATATTGACAATAGTCAGACAATAGACAGCATAAAATTTGAAAATAATAATTTTAATCTTCCGGGTTCAACTTGTGATAATAGGATAGGCAAAAAAACAGAATACTTTGACAAAATATCAAAAGAGGCTGTACGTGCACCGAGAGAGCGATATGAATATATCGCTCCTCTTTGGCTGCAAAAAACGGTCAACATTCCGAATGATACAGACGGTAAAACTGTCAGACTGTTTATGGAGCGAGTTAATATAGCATCTGAATTATGGATAGACGGTGTGAAAACAGACAGACAAATAATTGAGCTGTCCACACCTCACATATACAATTTAACAGGAAAAATAACACCGGGCGAACATACGTTTACGCTGAAAATAGACAACAGAAATTTGCTAAACCTTGATACAATGGCAAGCGGATACAGTGTCGATACGCAAGGATATTGGAACGGTGTTATCGGACGTATTGAACTGCAATATGAAGAAAAAGAACATATTGACAGCATTCAAGTATATACAGATGACAAAGGCATAACGCTTAAAGTTGTTGAAACATCGGATGTACATTCTCCGTTTAAAACGGAGAAAGCGACTGTTACCGTAAATGTTACTTCACCAAAAGGAGATTTACTTGGAGAAAAAATATTTGAAACGAAGGTGTTTAATTCAAAACAAGTCGATTATTTCAGATACGATATTTCCGAAATGAATTATTGGGACGAATTTAATCCTAATTTATATACGGCAACAGTTAAATATGAATGTAACGGTCATACCGATATAAAATCCGTAAAGTTCGGTATGCGAACGATAAAAACGGAAAATAAAAAGATTTTGCTTAACAACAGACAAATTTCTTTGCGCGGTACAATAGATTGTGCTATATATCCGCTTACAGGTTATCCGCCTATGGATATTGAGGTGTGGCGAAAAAATTTCAAGACTATCAAAAGCTATGGCTTAAATCACGTTCGTTTTCACGCATGGTGTCCGCCTGAATGTGCCTTTAATGCGGCAGACGAAATAGGAATGTACATATCTATTGAAATGCCGCTATGGCTTAATCACGATGTATGTGCACTTGAAACAGGTGAAGACCCGATACACCGTCAATATTTTATGCAGGAGGCTATTAATATCTCAAAAACATACGGCAATCACCCTTCGTTTATAATGTTTTCAAACGGTAATGAAAATATGGGCGATTTTGATATGCTTAACGACATAACCACTTGCATAAAGGCTTATGACAACAGAAGAATTTATACGCTTACGACGAACTTCGATCACCCGATTATGCCGTGTGAAGATTATTTGTGTGCATATGAGGCAGGCGGTCACAATGTCAGAATACAGAACTGTCAGGACAAGGCGGCTGAAAATACGTCGCTTGATTATTCCTCTGCGGTAAAAGATGTGCCTGTACCTATAATTTCGTTTGAAGTGGGGCAGTATTGTGTATATCCTGATGTTGACTTAATTGAAAAATATACAGGCAATATTCTGCCGGTAAACCTTGACGCAATTAAAAAATTTATGATTGAAAAGAATGTGTATCATAAATTGAATGATTATATTAAAGCGTCGGGCGACTTAGCTGTTAAGCTTTATAAAGAAGATATTGAGGCGGCACTTAGGACAAAAGATTTCGGCGGTTTTGAACTTTTGTCGCTATCGGATTACACAGGACAAAGTACAGCCACTGTCGGCATACTTGATGTGTTTTATGAAAGTAAAGGCTTGATTTCGCACGATGAATTTAAAAATTTTGCAGGTGAGGCAGTACCGTTATTTAAAGCAAAGAGAATATTTAAAAATACAGATACATTGGAGGCGGAATTAGACTTATATGATTTCGGCGAAAAGAAAATTAACAATCCTGTTTATAATTTGACGGTACAAAACGGTAAGCAAGTATTTTATAAAACGTCAACAACAGAAAGTAAGGTAAGCATACCGCTAAACAGTATAACAAAATCAACAATGCTTAGTGTTATACTTGAAGTGAACGGTTATAAAAATACTTGGAGAATATTTGTTTTTGCCGAAAATAAGATTGAAAACAATGTTCGTATGATTAAATCGGAAGAAGAACTTGATGATATAATCAAAAACGGCGGAAAAGCTATTGTGACGAAAGAGTGTTTCAAAAATCCGATACATGGAAGTTTTATACCTGTATTTTGGTCGCCGGTACATTTCCCGTCACAAAAACCATGCGGTGCAATAATTGATAATAAGCATAGAATATTTGATGATTTCCCGACAGAAAAATATCCCGATTATCAGTGGAAAAGACTGCTTGATAACTCGGTCGGTACAGATATATCGAAGTTTGCTGGTGAAGTAAAACCTATAATTGAAACAGTACCGAATTTTTTTGATAATACTGCGTCATCACCGCTGTTTGAAACAAAAATAGGCAAAGCAAAGCTATTGTTCTGCGGTTTTGATTTAGACGGAGATTATCCCGAATGTAAACAGCTTTTAAGCAGTATAACGCAATATGTAAATTCAGATAAATTTTAAAATAAGCCGAAAAGGTTAATTTCAGAGTCGGAGTTGGACTCCTTTAGGAGCCCGACTCCGACTTGTTTTTAAATTAGATTGTTACCTAAAAACTTGCTTATGCCATTTAAGGCTGATTGTGAGTATTTTCTGCTTATAGGTATTTCAAGGTCTTGAATATTGACTTTTGTTTTGGTGAATTGAGTTATGTATGTAAGATTTACAATGTAACTTTGATGTATGCGTATAAAGTTGGTGTTAAGAATTTCTTTTTCGATGTCCTTTAGAGGTTCGTTTAAGGTTTGCTTTGGCGCATTGACATAATGTACGATAGTTTTCTTTAAAATCCCCTCAAAATAGGAAACATCATTTAGATTTATAGCAGTAGTTCCGCTGCCGAGCTTTGTATAAAGAGTCTGCTTATTTATTTCACTGCAACAAACTGACAAGGCTTGTTTTAACTGTTCATTCGATATTGGTTTTACCAAAAAGTATAAATGATTGACGGAATAGACGTCTTGAAAAAAGTCTTGCTCAACAGATATAAATATAATTTTTATATTAGGGTATTTTTCAGTGATTGCTGACGCTATATTTATTCCGTTATCTTTTCCAAGCATTATATCAATAATAGCGATATTGTAGCTTGAAACCGATTCTAAAAAAGTGTTTATATCATAATAACAGTCGGTATTATAGCTGTTATCAATTTTTTTTATTTGTTCTTTAAAATCATCACAGAAAGTTTTATCATCATCGATTATCGCGATATTAATCATTTATGTACTTCCTCCTTGTCATTAATCGGAATTGTTACAATGGCGGTAAAATTGTGCTCATCATGTTCGTAAACGAAATTACCGCCAAGAAGATTGGATAAATCTTTAATTATATGTAATCCGTACCCGTGATTGTGATTAGGGTCGTCTTTTTTACGAATAACTTGCGGCATACTGTTGCGGCAGGTGATAACTAAATTGCCGAGTTGTATGCTGCTTTTTAATTCAATATAAGGATTTGTCGTACAGTATTTAGACGCCTCTAAAGCATTATTTAATAGGTTGGAGAAGATACTGCATAAGTAAACATTGTCGAGATTAGCCTCTTTAATACCGCCGACTAAGAAATCGGTTCGTATATGATTAGCTGTAGCCATATTGTATTTTTCAGCCAATATAATATCAATCGCCGGAACATCGCAATATGTTTTTGCCGAAAGTGAATCCCAATTTTTTAATAACTTACTTGTATATTCGGTTAATTCTTCTTTGTCTGCTTTTTGTGACAGACCGTTAATAACGTTAATGTGGTCTTTTAAATCGTGACGTAATTTTTTATAGTTTACATAGTTGTTTCTCAGTTGGTCGTATTGCGAGCTTAAAAGATTGTACTGATTAACAACAAATTCTTGCTTTGCTTGCTCTTTACTGATACGAATACTGTAACGTATAACAAGAAATGTAAGCGAAATTGAAATAATCATATAAACAATTAAGACCAATACAAATTTCAATATACTTATTTTTGCATAATAAATGTAAAGTAAGAACGTCAGTATAAATATTTGAACAATTATTATTGAAAGTATATATACAATAGTAAGGTCACTTATTTTTGGCTTTTTATGTTGTATCCATTTTGAGATTGAAAACAGTATCAACATTTCAACTGTAAATAAAAGCAAAGGTTCGACTGCGTTTGGGATACTCGAAAGTCCGGCAAGTGTTTGACCACCGAAAGCCGAATCAAAGTTTGGCATTAGTATTGTTCGCAGTGAAAGATATACGAGCGACAATAAAATATCCGATACATATGGAATAAAAGTGAATAATATTTTTTTTAAAGGCTTGTCATCGCTGAGTATGAATATACAAGTCATAAGTATAGCTATCCCTGTAAAGAACATAGGCATTTGAGGCATATGTATTATGTTTGTGATTATAGTAGCTATAATCATTACTGCTGAAACAATTACACGAAATTTTGTTTTGCCGTATCTTGCGGAGAGTACGCTTGCATAAAACAGAGCTATTAATATACTGAAACTGAAATCCATTAAACCGTCAACAAGACTTACTTGCCATTGTGCCATAATAACATCCCTCTTTTCTGAATTGATACATATATTTTATCATAAAATGTATTATTTTGTCTATATAATACGTTAATTATGGTAAAAAAGACGTTAAAAATGTCACTTTGTTGAAAGTTATTTTAAAATTATGCTAATATGTTTTTAGGATAAAAATCCTAAATAAAAAACTGAAGTCCTATATAAAGACTTCAGTTTCTGACAGGTCGATGATTAAATATACGCAAATTATTCATTATCATCAGACTTTAAGTTGTCAAGGGCATAATTGCAGCATTGAATTACAAGCTGGTTAAAAGATATTCCTTTTGATGCTGCAATTTTACCCATTCTTTCGATAAGTTCATCAGGCATTCTTATGGTGCGATTAGATGACTTCTCTGGTTGATGAATTTCAAATTCTCCCATAACTAATTCACCTCCGTGTGTTAAATTTTTTATAATATAATTTTAAACCATTTTAAATAGAAAATATACAAGCAAATTGTAAAGTAATAATTAATTTAAAAATAAGTTGCAAAATGACTATAAATAGAAAACTAAAATATTTGTATTAAAATCATACAATAATATTCATATATACAATTAAAAAGTAGTTGCATATTTAAACTAAAAGTGCTATAATATGACCATAAAATGAAAATATATTCAAACAAATATATAAGGTGGAGGAAAATTACATATGGAAGGAACGTGGATATGCCCACAGTGCGAAACCTCAAATGAAAATACGGATAAATGTATTGTGTGCGGAATGGATTATGCCAGTGCTGTTATGATATACAAAAAATATTCGACAGAAAAAATCGAAAAGGAAAAAGTAATAAAAAAATCGCCTACTGAAACAAAGAAAAAGAGTGTTGATACATCTAAAATTAAGCTTCGTTTTAAAGATGAAGATACAGTAATAGCCAAGACACCGCCTCCTAAGGAAAAGAATGTTTATGCGATTATATCAATAGTTGTAGGGATAATAGGTATGTTATTAAGTATATTGGTTAATCCACTTGGACTTTTAATGGCTGGAACAGGTATAGCCTTAGGTATCGTTTCGGTAAAAATAGAAATTAAACCGATAGGTGTTGTCGGTATGATAGTATCACTACTTTGTTGTATTATAGCGGCGATTCTTGTTATATAGGGGGAATATATATGTTTTGCTCAAACTGCGGAAAGAAAATAAATTTAAACGATCATATATGCAGTAATTGCGGTGCAGAAAATGAAACGTTAAAAGGTTTTAAAAAATTAGATTCAAATATTGCTTTGTCAAACAAGCAGATACAAAATCAATATAATTCAAAGGTGGAAACGAAAATTGTTTACAGAGATAATCCTGCGCAAACAAGAGTTATTTATAGATGGCGTGCTTTAGCATTGCTATTCTGTGTTCTTTTGGTAGTAACAGGTGTAATTGTGATAATCAACATACATTCAAAAGATGCTCGAATTAACGATCAAGCAGAACAAATACAACATTTACAGGATATTCAAAGTAATTCGTTGATATATAGCAAGGAAAAATATGATTTCACCGGAATTTTGCAATGTAATGAATATAAACAATATTTTATTGCACTGCAGGAAACACAACTAGTGACGATTAATGAAAATACATATTCGATTAATGCAGTGTATTTGTCGCCGATAACAGATATATTGCAGTATTGTAAAATTGATGAAGAAGTCAGTGTAAATGGTAATGTATGTAAAATTAGCGACGGACAATTTATGACGGTTTCAGATGTTTTTGTCAATACACAAAAACCTGTAAATACTAAAGATACAATGGAGGAATAAAAATGGCAAAAGGATTTAAACAAGCGGGAAATGTTGGGGAGAAAAGTGAGGAAAAGGTGGGTGTTGTTGATAATAAGAATATTATCACAGAGCCGGAAAAATCACCTGTAACACCGTCAAGTTCATTGAAATTGGGTAAGGGACTAAATAAAACAAGTTCAATGCCTGAAAATGAGGTGAAAAGTTACGATATGAGCAGTGTTAATAGTACACCTCAAAACAAGACATTCAAATCAACATTTGGACAACCAACAGAATCAAATGCAGAACCTCAAAATAAGACGTTTAAATCGACATTTGGACAGTCATCAACATCACCGACAGAACTTCAAAATAACGGGTTTAAATCGACATTTGAACAACGTCCTGAGCAGAATTCAGAAACTCCAAGAGAATATTATGATGTGGAATTGCCGAGAAGTAACAAACGTAAAAAAGGCAGGAAGAAAGCTTTTATTGCAATTATTGCGGCAGTTGCAGCAATGCTTATATTAGCTTTTGGACTTTTAAATATACCATCTTTAAAACCGACAGGATACATATTTGCGAAAACATATAGAGCTATAAGCAAAATTCAAAGTGTGAATGTAACAGGTTCAGCAAGGTTGGTTGATGAAGACGGTGACGATGAGTCAATGGACTACGAGTTCAATTATAACAATAATGCGTTTTCGGTGGGAGTCGGAGATCGTGATACAAAACGAGAAGATTATGATTGGTATTTAGGCAATATTGAGGACGGGAAGATTACAGTATGGGAAGATATGTTTGAAGAAGATAAATTTACTTTGCCGTTTGAGTTGGATTCATCTAATGTTAAGAACATAAGAAAATCTTTGAGTAATGTTAAAAAGGAATACACTCAGGTCAATGGAGCACCTGTATATAAAATCACCGGAGAAATAGCGTCATCCGGAGGTGTTACAACTGCATTGCCTATGCAAATTACTATAGCTATTAATGCTAAAACATATTTGCCGGAATATCTTGTAGCAGATGTAACGGATCTTATGAATTCTGTTACCAAAGCAACAGAAGGATATAGTATAAAAGATTGTTCATTAGATGCTACATTTGTAAGCTATAACAGTGATGTAAATGTTTATTCGACATCTTCAGCTAACAACAGTAATAATATCAATGGTAATTCAACATCGAATAATATATTGAATACGCAAAAAGAGTCAGTATCTAATACATCAAGCAATGTAAAGCAAGGCGAATACAAATGGTATGTGTCTAATGATAACACTCAAGAATGTGTCGGAAAATGTGTTATTTCAAACGTAACAAGTGATAGTTTTGATGTACAAGTATCACATGCCCGTTCGCAAGGAATAGGCTATTATCCCAAAACGGCATATTTGCAAAAGGATGGAACATATGTGGCAGATGGCGATATCAGTGGAAGAAATGTAAAAACCAATGAGAGCGAGTATACTCCTGTAAAGTTTGTTTTCACTGTCCTTGACAATGACAGAATAAAGATGGATGTGTATGAAACTAAAACAAATAAAGAAATAGAAACAAATGTAATATTTTATTTGTAAATAAAAAAGTGGAGGGATAAGAAATGGCAAAGGAATTTAAACAAGCGAGGAACGTTGAAAATAAAAATGAAGAGGATAAGGTTCCTATTATAGACAATAAAAATATAGTATCGACATCTAATATGAATACGATGCCATTATCTCAATCAACTTCTCTGAAGTTTGGTAAAGGATTAGGCATGAAAAGTACAATACCGATGAGCGAAGAGAAGAATTCGAATATGAGCAGTGAAATTAATGTTATGCCAAAAAGCAAAGGGTTAAAATCAACATTTGGACGAGCTTCGGTTTCAAATAATGCACCAACAGAACGTGTGGCTCAACAGGGAAAAGGCTTAAAGTCAACATTTGGGCAACCGTCAAATACTAATGCAACATATACAGGAAATAACACACAACAAGCTGCAAACTTCAGGCAAACAACAAACTCTAATGTGGCATATGAGCCTACAAGAGAATCTTATGATAAAACATTATCTCAAAATGTAAGACGTAAAAAGCACAGTAAGAAAGCATTTATTGCAATAATCGCAGCAGTTGCGGCAGTGGTCGTGATAGCTTTTGGATTATTGAATGTACCGTATTTTAAACCGACAGGATACATATTGTCACAATCGGTGAAAAATTTAACTGACATTACGAGTGCCACAGCAAAAGGTGTTATGACTAATGCCGATATTAACGGAGATAAAATGAATTACGATTTTATCATAAAATACAATGATGACCTTTGTTATTTCGGTTTTTCTGAAAGAGAAGAAAATGATAGTAGTGATACAGGTGAGATTGAAGAAGAAAGTTATGCAAGATTTAATGATAATAATGTGATTTTATATGATTCAGACGGTAATACTTATTCTGAACCAGCAAATTCGGATTTTGAATTTGTCAAAGCAAGTATTAGTGAACTTATGAATTATAAAGATACTTTTTCAGATACGAAAAAAGAATATATCAATCAAGATGGTACTAAGTATTACAAAATTACTACACAATTCGATGACAAAGCATTGGATACATATAAAAATTCAACTTCTAATGACGCATTGAAACTTGCGTCTACAACGATATATATAAATGCCAAAACATATTTACCGGAGGCAATGGAAATGGATTTGACAGATATATTCAGTGTGAT
>OLNY01000332.1_pt1 | contig 45938 bp, 45 predicted proteins | sample 1671981 | NCBI WGS metagenome assembly OLNY01 (sample SAMEA3136632, study PRJEB25190) | human gut metagenome | biome: human gut; feature: human-associated habitat; material: faeces | place: Austria | collected 2013
TGAATGGCCGAAGCTCCTCATCCACATCACCAAACATATCTGACAGCTTCCTTGGGCCATCCCATTCTTTTGTTCCGAGATATATCGTTGCTGTTCAAACGCAAGCTTGACACCACGCTGTCAAGCTATGCGCCACTACATAAACTATTGTCAGATTACAGCCCTGCCTCGTAGAGGCACTTTTAATGGGCTGTAATCGTTACTGGTCACACTGTGGTGTGAGCAGTAAGGCTCAAGGAGAACCGCGCCACGGACGGCGCGTTTCGACGGTTTCGTCAGGCATCGTAAAGCTAAAAGGCATAATTCCTACAGTATCTTGGCAGTGCAGCGTAGCTCACGTGAGAGAGTGTGCACAAGCCAGGGCTCAGGGGATGAAGCCCCGTCCTATTGCCAGTACCTACAGCTGCTATGCCAGCTTCTTATTTTTCTCTAGAAGTTCATATATCTTCTCGACATCATAATCCGGCTTCATTGACAATGCCGCTTCATAAATTGGAGCGATAACCTCCTCTTTTTCTTCCAAATCATCTGCTATCTCTGCCATTGTTTTATTTTTCTTGATTTTCTTTACAATCAGTGAAACCTGTTCTTTTTTCCGTCCTTCTTCTCTGCCTGTCTGAAGTGCAACCTCTTCCCAATAATCACTCACATTACACATCTCGTTCATCCTCCCTTCAAGCTCCACGCTCATTTTAAGTCCATAGTCTTCTTCCAGTATCTTCTTTTTCTCCAGAAATTCTGATTTTGAGAACAGCTCCTCGAGCATCGCTATAAGTCTGTTCTTCGACAGTTCTCTGTTTTTTGCTGTTCTCGTACGGACATTTATCAGTGCTCCGTTTATCTTGCTAAGCTTTGGTATTATCTTTATTTTACCATATATCAGATTGGATTTCATCCCAAATTCGATTATCGAATCATCTGTTTTCTTTGTATCCATGCATATCCAGATGCTATATATGGATTTTATGTCATCATAGCTCGAACCTGAGAACTCTGTTCCCTTCTGTTCCGATATCATACGCCCCATGTAGTATGTTATCCTATTTTCAAGCTTATACCCCAGCTTTGATTTTTTACTGCTCTTTTGTGCCTCAATGTTGATGATAAATTCTTTTTTCTTTCCCTTATAATACACCGGAAACTTGATGTCGTAAATAATTTTTCCATCCTCATCATCAACTGACTCGCTTCCTGTGTTCTGGACTTTTACACCAAGCCGTTCCGGAAACCTCAGTGTTACCGTTGGTTCACCCATGCATGGAATAATCTCATCTATTTCCATGTCTTTAAACTCCTCCACCACCGCCTGCACTATGTATGCCGCAATCTGCGGGTCTGCAAGTATGCACTTCACATAGTCATCACTGGTTGCCTTGTCCTGCTCTATCGCGCTTAGAGTACGGGACAGGTTGGTCCTTACCTTTCTGTAAATCATTCACTTCTCCTTCTGATTTTCTTGTAAAACTTTGTGTAACTCCATAAAACCCTTAAAATTCCAATTAAACATTTGCCACGTATAGATACGAACAGACATTTCCTGGCAATATTTAGTTTTTATACACAATGGGATTTGTGGCTGACACAGCCTGATAAATCATTGAGCCTCTGAACCGGCTCGAATTGTGTGCTTAATTATACCATTGGTTATATGCCTCTGCAAGACTTTTATTTTTTCTGTTCTTCCCACGCCTTATACATATCAATGATTTATCCTTTCTCATCTATGTCTATATCCGTTCCTACAAACAGATTGATTGCCCCGACCTACTGCCAGTACCTGCACAAAAAAAGCAGCCTTTGAACTTCACACTCAAAGTCTGCTTCTTTTTCATTTTATAAGCTGTCCATAGCCTGATACATGGTAAGCATACCCTCGAGATCACCGGTCTCCTCACCGATTCGTGTCATGTGGGAAACCATAGGTGGAAACAGTCCGCATGCTGTGATTGGCTCAGACAGCGGAACACCCTTACTTACTTCTTCCCTCGCATTTTTCAGTGCTTTTTGGTAAACGGCATTCTTCATGGTATCAGCAGTGATACCAAGAGCTTCAATCATCGGCATCAAGGATTTGTTCGCCAGTTTCCTCATCATATAATGTTGCTGTAAGTTTGACATTACCAGCATCTGGAGAGATGTTGAATAATTTTACTTGGTCTTTAATTACAGCATTTTCAGGGGTATTTATATAAAATATACAATAAATTTAATTCAATTCTAAAAAGTAATGATTCCGAGTGCCTGCAGCAATAATATAAGCAGGAATGCCGGTGCAATAAATTTAACCATGATTATATAAAGCCCTTTTCTGGTGAATTTGCTGCCTCCGCGTGTCACCTCATCTATTATTACCTTTGGACTTACTATCCAGCCAACGAGGATACATGTGGCAAGTGCAACGATTGGCATAAGCACATTGTTGCTTACATAATCCATGATATCAAGTATCTGTCCGACTGTGCCGTTTGGAAGCTTAACCTCCATATAGAGCTTATTGTAGCCAAGGCAGACTATTATCTCTGCAATCAGACCGTATACCGTGACTAAAATTGCGCTTTTTCTGCGGCTCCAGTGAAATCTGTCTATAAGACTCGATACAATAGCCTCCATAATTGATACAGACGATGTGACTGCTGCGAATGCAACTATCATGAAGAATATCAGTCCAACGATATCTCCTGCTATTCCCATTTCATTAAATACCTTTGGCAGTGATATAAACATAAGCCCCGGTCCTGCTGACATGCCGTCTCTGCCCATAAATACATATACTGCCGGAATAATCATAAGACCTGCAAGGAATGCAACAAGTGTATCAAAAATCTCGATCTGGTTGATTGAGCCCATGAGCTTTGATTCCTTCTTGACATACGAACCATATGCAACCATGATTCCCATAGCCACACTGATTGAGTAGAACAGCTGACCGAGCGCATCAACAAATACTGTGACAAGCTTTTGCATTGTAAGCCCCTTGAAGTCAGGAACCACATATATCTTAAGACCCTCAAGACCACTTCTTGCTGCACCTGATGCATCCTTATAATTGAGCGTCAGTGAGAAAATACCGATTGCAAAAATAAGCACAACAAGGATAGGCATGAGCACCTTGCTGAAGCGCTCGATACCTTTATTGACTCCGCCAATGACAACTGCTGCTGTTATAAGCAGATAAACCACTCCAAATATGATTGGTGCCCACTGGCCTGTAATAAAGCCTGTGAAATATCCATCCGCAACTGCATTTTTACCGCTTCCTGTAATGAAAAGTGTAAAGTATTTTAAAACCCATCCACCTATAGTACAGTAGTAAGGCAGAATAATAGCCGGTACTATACACGCAAGTACACCGATAAACTTACCCTTTGGATTGATAAGACCATACGCGGTGAGCGGTCCCTGTCCGGTCTTACGTCCTATTGCAATCTCAGTGGTAAGCAATGCAAAGCCAAAGGTCAGAACAAGTATCAGATACACCAGCAGAAAAAGTCCTCCTCCGTCCTTTGCTGCCAGATACGGAAACCTCCATATATTTCCAAGTCCTACCGCACTGCCGGCTGCCGCAAGAACGAACCCAATGTTGCCGGAAAAAGTGCTTCTTGATTTTTCTTTCATTTTCTATTGTCTCCTTAAATATTATATAGTTTAATTTCGATTTAATATGGACATTGTTTCCATTTACAAATCTAATATACCTATTATAATCATCCGGAGTACATTTTGCAATGGTTGATATTTTTTATAATAAAAGCTCTAAATAAGGTTCTTAATGCCCTCTGTTAAACGCTTTGCAACCTTCACATTGTTCATCGTATAAAGGTGAATTCCCTCCACATCATTAGCTAAAAGCTCAATTATCTGGCTCTCGCAGTAAGACATTCCGGCATCAAAAAGTGCTGCCTTGTTGTCTCCGTATCTGTGTACAATCTTCTGGAACTTCTCAGGAAACTTAGCACCGCACATTGTGACCATTCTCTGAATCTGAGCCGCATTGATACAAGGCATGATGCCCGGGATAACAGGCACATTGATGCCTGCAAGCCTGCAGTCCTCAGCAAAATTGAAGAAGGTATCATTGTCAAAGAAGAGCTGCGATAAAAGAAGCTCTGCTCCTGCATCAACCTTTTTCTTAAGATTCTTAATATCCTCTACCTTGTTACCTGCCTCCGGATGGATGTCCGGGTAGCACGCACCTGCGATACAGAACTGATCGCCTGTGGTATCCTTTATGTATTTAATCAAATCGCTTGCATGGAGAAAATCCTCCTTTGCAGGCACATTTGGATTTCTGTCTCCTCTTAATGCCAGGATATTCTCAATTCCTTCATATGAAAGCTGTCTGGTAAACTCATCTATCTCTGCCTTGTTATAGCACAGACATGTAAGGTGCACGACCGGCTCCACATGATACTGGTTCTTTATCTTCTTTGCAATTTCGATAGTCTTGTTATTGTTTGAGCTGCCGCCTGCACCAAATGTCACACTGATGTACTCAGGATGGCAATCACAGAGTATCTCAAGCATCTCGTCGATATTTTTAAAGTCCTCCTCCTTCTTTGGTGGAAAAATCTCGAAAGAAAGTGACTGTGGTTTATTTGTATGTATCTGTGTAATCTTCATGTTATCCTCCGGTATATATGGTTATTTAAGAATTCGTAATTTTATAGTCCATATATTACTGTAGTTTTTTGTCATTGTAAAATATATTTTTCTTTTAGTTTGTCATAAATAAAATCTATATCAAAACAGGCTGAGCCTTTGATTTTTTTATATGAGGTGATATAATGAACGAAGCAAATCCAAAAGAGGTAATTTATGAAAAAAATAGATTTTGATAACGATTCGATAAAGAAAAACATATTGCAGGCTGCTCTGCCCATGCTTGTAGCGCAGATTCTAAGCCTGTTGTACAACATAGTGGACCGCATATACATCGCCCGCATACCTGATGTCGGAACTACTGCACTCGGTGCTGTGGGGCTCTGCTTTCCTATTATAATGCTGACAATCGCTTTCTCAAATCTCTTTGGAAGCGGCGGCGCTCCGCTTTTTTCAATAAAAAGAGGCATGAGAGATGACAAGGCCGCAAATACTATAATGAATACCAGCTTTACAATGGTCTGCACATTTGCAGTCATTTTTACAGCTTTGTGCATGATTTTTGCAAAGCCCCTTTTAATACTCTTTGGTGCATCTGAAAATGCCCTTAAATATGCACTCCCATACCTGCTCATTTATCTGCTTGGAACACTCCCATCCATGATTTCAACAGGCATGAATCCCTTTATCAACGCTCAGGGCTACTCCACTACAGGCATGCTGTCTGTGGCAATTGGAGCCATTGCCAATTTGGTGCTTGACCCGCTTTTTATATTTGGATTTAATTTCGGCATCAAGGGAGCGGCTATTGCTACAGTCCTTTCACAGACTCTGTCTGCTCTTTTTGTGCTTCACTTCCTTAGGAAAAAGGCCGAGCTTAAAGTGCGCCTTATGACACTCTCTGAATTCAGTGAAAATACGCGCTATGCAAAGGACATCATAAGCCTTGGAACCTCCGGCTGTGTCATGCAGCTCACAAACAGCCTGGTATCTATATGCTGCAACAATGTGCTTTCAGTGACCGGAGGCGATTTGTACATATCGGTAATGACCATCGTATCAAGCATCAGGCAGATGGTCGAGACTCCAATTTATGCTATCGTGGAGGGTTCGTCTCCTGTTTTAAGCTACAACTATGGCGCCAAAAGGCCTGCCCGGGTGAGAAAATCCATTTTTACGATGGGGCTTCTTGTGCTTATATACACGGCAGCCATGTGGAGCGTTATCATACTTGCCCCGCATGCCCTGATTGCAATTTTCAGCTCCGATGCCACTCTCATGGATGATGCCATAAAGGCTTTAAATATCTATTTTGCGGCATTCATATTTATGGATCTGCAGTACGTCGGACAGACCACCTTCAAATCACTGAATAAAAAGAAGAGGGCTATATTTTTCTCCCTGCTTCGCAAGGTGTTCATCGTCGTACCGCTGACATATATCCTGCCTTACTCCTTTGGCATGGGAACGGACGGTGTGTTTATGGCAGAGCCTGTATCAAACGTGATCGGCGGAAGCATCTGCTTTGTAACCATGCTTAGCACAGTGCTGCCGGAGCTTCGCAGGATGGAGCAGTAATTACAGCATCTCATCAATGCAGATGCCGTAGCCTCCTGTCGGATCATCGACAAACACATGGGTGACTGCTCCTATTATTTTGCCATCCTGTATGATAGGGCTTCCGGATGTGCCCTGCACTATTCCACCGGAAAGCTCTATCAGCCTTTCGTCTGTCACCTTAAGCTCCATTCCCTTGTTGGTATCTGTCGCCTTTTTGTCTATATTTGTTATTTCCAGATTATATTTTTCCAGTTTTCCCGATATTTCCGATATCATCTGTGCACTGCCTGTGTGTATCTCATCCTTGTCTGCAATCGGATAATACGTATCCTCTGCGGCATATTCCGACAATTCATCGCTGTCAAGCTGTCCGTAAATTCCCAGATTACTATTGCAGTCAAGTGTGCCTATATGGCTTTTTTTGCCAAAATATACCACTCCGCCTATCTCGCCCGGCGCGCCGGATTTTCCCTTTTTGATTTTGGTAAGCTTCATACTGTACAAATCACCACTGTTTGCATACAAGAGATTGCCGCTTTGCGTTCCGTCTCCTATTCCATGCCCCAGCGCTCCAAACCGGCCGTCCTTTGTATAATAAGTGATAGTACCGATTCCTGCCAGATCGTCCTTCACCCATATTCCCATATAGTATCTGCCATCATCCATCCTGACAGGTGTGATATCCGCTGACATTTTCTCACCGCCTCGAAGAAATTTAATGTTTACGGTACTTTTATCTTCATTACTTTCATCTTCATTACTTTCATCTTCATGCCTTTCATCATATTCCTTCATGATATCATTCACAGCTTCAGAAAGCTCCTCCTTGTCTGCAACAGTACGCCCATTGACAGATAGGATATAATCACCGCACTGCACCTTTTTATCTGCAGGATTGACTTTTTTGCCATCCTCGTCTGTCACCTCCGTCGTATTCACTACAAGCACGCCCTCTGTCTGCTCATATATGCCGGTCAGCCTGCCACAGGCATATACTCCCTCAACGCTTTTGCCATCACATAGTTTGTCTGTCTCTTGATAATTTCCACTATTTTCACCGTTCCCGCCCAAATCAGCCGATACACTGGCCGTCTGTCCTGAAAGACCTGTCGCATATCTCCCATAGTCTCCATTTGATTCATTTAAAAAACTTCCTAATGCACTTTCATCAAATGCCTTATCTACCCTGCTGCACCACTTATCATCACTACTTAGTGCAAACATAGCTATCACTACTGCAGCCAGCGTGACACTCACAAATTTTCCAAAAAACTTCCGCATACTATTACCTCCATTTGGATTAGTATGCGTCTGTCATTTTTCTTTTATTCGTAACCGAATATAGTTTGACAGTTTAGGTGTTTTTCTATATAAACGGAAACGTGCGGCTGACCACCAGTGATATACTGGTAATCAACCGCGCCGTAAACTGATAACGTCAGATTTTTTTCTCCATGGCAAGCGCTTTCATCTCGCGTGCGCTCTCCATCACGGTATCTGTGATTTTTGCACCGCCGAGCATTCTGGCAAGCTCAGCCACGCTGTCATTGTCTGTTAGCCTTCGAATCCTTGAAACCGTGGATTTGTTCTCAACTGCTTTTTCAATAAGGAAATGTGCATCTGCCATAGCTGCTATCTGTGGCAGATGTGTGATACATATAATCTGATGGTTGCGGCCAAGCTCATTCATCTTCTCAGAGACCATCTGAGCCGTACGTCCACTGATTCCCGAATCAATCTCATCGAAAATAAGTGACTCAATGTGGTCATTTTCTGCCATGATTGTCTTGATGCCAAGCATGATACGCGACAGCTCTCCTCCCGATGCTACCCTGCCGAGCGGCTTAAGCGGCTCTCCGGGGTTAGTTGATATAAGAAACTCCGGTGCATCGATGCCGTTTGCCGTATAGTCCGGCAATCTGTCAAACTGCATATCAAACTGTACATCAAGGAAATTCAAATCATTAAGTGCTGATTTAATTTCTGACACAAGCTTTACAGCACTCCTTTGTCTGATTTCTGATACCTCATCCGATATCTGTGCCAGCTCCTTTTCCTTTTTCGCAAGCTGCTGCTCTAATTTCTGTAAATAAGAATCATAATCATTCAGGACACTGATACGCTCCCTCTTTTCATTGAGTGATATCAGTATATCATCAATTGAGTTGCCGTATTTACTCTTTAGATGATTTATCTCATCAAGACGCTTTTGTGTCTCATAGAAGGTCTCCTCGTCAAACTCAGCCTGTGATATATATCCTGATATCTCGTGATTAAAATCAGAAAGCAGACTGTCTATCTCTGATAGCTGACTTTCAAGAGCTTCCACATCCGTATCATAGCCTGATACCAGTGACAGCTCTCTTACCGCCCTGCCAATAAGCTCTGAGGCACTCTCCATCTCGCCTCCTGTTGCAGAATATGCAGCATTTACGCCCTCCATGATTTTCTTTCCGTTTGAAAACTTCCTAAACTGCGCCTCAAGCTCCTCATCCTCCCCCGGCACAAGAGAAGCTTCTTCTATCTCCTTCACCTCGTACTCAAGGAATGACAGCTCACGGCTTCTGTCTTCATTGTCGATATTTGACTTTTCATACTCATCCTTAAGCGCCCTATATGCTTTGTAGGTGACTGAAAGCTGCTGCTTTTTATCTCCAAGCGACTGCTTTGCGTACTCATCAAGAATATCAAGGTGTTTTTTCTTTGATAAAAGTGACTGGTGCTCATGCTGACCGTGGATATCTATGAGATATGAGGCTATTTCCTTCATTCGCGAAACAGACACAGCCTCACCGTTTACCCTGCCGACTGCGCGCGACTGTGTGATTTTACGGCTTAAAATCACGCATCCGTCCTCGACCTCCACATCAAGCTCCCTTAAAGCCTCTATAATCTTTGGGTCATCAACTGAAAAAATAAGTTCCACAAAAGCAGGCTTTTCATTGTCTCTTAGCATCTCCTTTTGCACTTTTTCCCCAAGCGCCAGATTGATAGAGCCTATGATGATTGATTTTCCGGCTCCGGTCTCTCCCGACAGTATATTTAGTCCGTCGGAAAACTCAACCTCACACTCATCTATGAGTGCCAGATTCTTTACATGTAGATTTTGTAACATATTTTCTCCTTCCTCTCCCAGGCATGACGATATATGTTATTTTCTGTTACAGTTCAGCTATAATCTGATATTCATGTAACATTATTCCACAATTCTGCGGATTTTTTTCATCACCGCATATGTATCATCAACAGTCCGGATTGCACACATGATTGTGTCATCTCCTGCAATCGAACCGACGATTTCTCTCATCTTCATGGCATCTATTGCAGCACAGACAGCGCTTGCCATTCCCGATACAGTCTTTATAACGAGGATATTCTGTGCCATATCCATTGACAAAAAGCCCTCTCTGAGTACTCTTTCGTATTTCTTTGAGAGATTCTCAGGTGCATCCGTTATCACGGCGTACTTCTGTCTGCCGCTTGCGGTAGGGATTTTCGTGAGCTTAAGCTCCCTGATATCCCTGGATACTGTGGCCTGAGTCACGCGAAAACCATCTTTTTCAAGAAGCGCAGAGAGCTCATCCTGCGTCTCTACCTCATTCTTTTGGATTATCTCAATTATCTTGGATTGTCTGTTTGTTTTCATGTCCTGTCACCTCATAAATATTATTTGTAACTATTCATTATAACAATCCTTATCTGTGTTATGAATAATTTCCCATCTTTTTGCGAAGTATCTCCAAAAAGCTTCTCTGGTGGAGCTTGCAGATCTTTGTATGATTGGCTGCCTTTGAAATAACAAAACGGTCTCCCACAGCCAGCTCTGCCGCGGTGTCGCCATCATAGCTGACACACGCCAGCTCATCGTTTTGCTCCCTGCGGCTTAGAATCTCTATCTCTATCTCATCATCGCCTGAAAGCACAATGCTCTTTGACGTAAGATTGTGAGCATTGTTCGGTGTGAGCAGTATCATATCACCCTTCGGATCCACAATCGGACCTCCCGCCGACATACTGTAGCCTGTAGAGCCTGTTGGAGTCGCAACTATGATGCCGTCGGCATGGTAATTGTTTAAAAACTCACCGTTTACATACACATTGAGGCTTAATATCTGCAAATTGCCCTTTCTATGGATGACTATATCATTTAATGCAACTCTCGAGGTCTCACTGCCTCTTTTATGCCCTGTGAGCATAATACGATCCTCTGTCATGTATTTATCAGCCATGAGCGAATCAATAGCGTCAAATACCGTAGCTTCCTCCACCTCACACAGATAGCCGAGTGTGCCGAGATTTACTCCCATAAGCGGAATCTCAAGTGTCTCCACCCTTGTAGCTGCACGAATCAGTGTACCATCTCCGCCGAGCACAAGAATACACTGCGTATCCTGTGGTATATCCTCAAGCTCAAACTCGTTATCGGATATAGCCTCGACATTGCTCATAAGCCCCTTTGCCGTGCCTCCCTTTTGCTCTATGTATGCCACTATTTTATTTGTAAGTGCAAAATCCCTGTCCTTATAGGCATTTGCTATCACAACAAAATGTTTCATAGTCTATTTCCTGTCCAGCTCTCCATGTGCGGCCTCGACCACACTATGAATATCCACTGATTCCTCCTTTATAGGATCATCTGTCTTTTTGATATGTACGAGGTACTCTATATTGCCCTCAGGACCCTTGATTGGCGAATACTCAAGGTCTAACACACTAAATCCATTTGAAAGTGCAAAGGATATGATATTGTTCACTACCTCCTCATGCACGCTCTTGTCACGGACCACGCCCTTTTTACCTACCTTTTCCCTGCCTGCCTCAAACTGTGGCTTGATAAGACAAACCATCTCGCCACCGTCCTTTAACAGTGCTCTTGCAGGACCTAACACCTTGGTAAGTGATATGAATGACACATCAACCGATGCAAAATCCAGCTCATCATCTATGTCCTTGGGTGTCACATACCTGATATTGGTCTTTTCCATGCACACCACGCGCTCATCCTGACGCAGCTTCCATGCAAACTGGCCATATCCGACATCCACGGCATACACCTTTTTAGCACCATTTTGAAGCATACAATCTGTAAAACCGCCTGTTGATGCACCTATATCCATGCACACCTTGCCATCCATCGTGATATCAAAGTGCTTCATAGCCTTTTCAAGCTTTAGCCCTCCACGGCTCACATACTGCAGTGTCTTTCCATGAATCTCAATATTGCAGTCATCAGGAAATGTGCTTCCCGCCTTATCCTCACGGTTGTTATTTACAAAAACATTGCCTTCCATAATCATGGTCTTTGCTTTTTCCCGTGATGGTGCAAGGCCTCTATTTACAAGTAATACGTCTAATCTTTCTTTCATACTGTATGTTACCTCTATCTATAATGCTGCTATTATACGCTTAGCCACGGATTCGGCATCCACATGCAGCTCCTTTTTGAGCACCTCTACATTGCCATGCTCCACATAGCAGTCAGGAAGTGCAACTGTCAACACCTCAAGAGCTATGCCGTTAGTCTTGACATACTCCGTCACATGCTCACCAAAACCGCCGCTTTGCACGTTTTCCTCCATAGTCACAAGCAGACTGTGTTCAGCCGGCAGTTCCTTAATTGCTTCCTTATCAAAAGGCATTGCAAAACGCGCATTGATAAGTGTAGCAGAGATTCCCTCTGCCTCAAGCAGCTTTACTACATCAACGGCAGTCTTTACCATACTGCCGAGTGCCATGATAGCCACCGTGCTTCCTTTTCTGATCAGCTCACTCTTTGCAAGCTCTATCGGCTGTCTGATTTCCTTAAGGCCGTCATAGGCTGCCCCTCTTGGATATCTGAGTGCAATCGGACCGTCATATGCCACTGCAAACTTCATCATATCAGACAGCTCCCACTTATTCTTCGGAGCCATGATTGTCATATTCGGGATGACCGACAGATATGATATGTCAAATATTCCCTGATGTGTCTCTCCGTCACTGCCTACAAGCCCTGCCCTGTCGATTGCAAAGATGACATGCAGATTCTGTATGCACACATCGTGAAGTATCTGGTCAAACGCCCTTTGTAAAAATGACGAGTACACCGCAAATACCGGGATAAGTCCTGACTTTGCAAGACCTGCCGCAAAGGTCGTGGCATGTGCCTCGGCTATTCCCACATCAAAAAACCTATCCGGGAAATTGCGGTGGAATCTTCGAAGCCCTGTTCCTTCTGCCATGGCAGCTGTTATCGCAACCACCTTTGGATTTCTCTCGCCCAGCTTCTTCATGACTGTTGAGAAAACATCTGTGTAATTGGCCTTCGTGCGCTTATTCTTCGGAAGCCCTGTCTCTATAACAAACGGCTCTGCCCCGTGAAATCTGGAAGGATAACGCTCAGCCGGGCCATATCCTGCTCCTTTTTTCGTGAGCACATGCACAAGCACCGGACCATCCACACGCTTTGCCTCATCAAACACACGGCACATTTCCTTTATATCACTGCCATCCACAGGTCCCAAATAGATGATGCCCATCTCCTCAAAGAACATACCCGGAATAAAAAGCTGCTTTATGCTGCTCTTTGTATTCCTGATATGCTTTACCATACGCTCTCCGTAGATCGGTATATGGTTTAGGGAATTCATGACATTATTCTTAAAATCCCTGTATGCATCCGCTGTGCGAAAGCCTGAAAGATACTGGCTGATGCCTCCGACATTCTCTGAAATCGACATATTGTTGTCGTTTAACACTATAATAAAATTGCCCTTCACGCTTGAAGCGTTGTTGAGCGCCTCATATGCCATGCCTCCGGTCAGCGCACCGTCTCCTATTACAGAAACCACGTGGTAGTCTTCTCCTGTTACCTGTCTGGCTGTCGCAAGCCCAAGTCCCGCTGAGATGGATGTGGAGCTATGTCCTGTATTAAAGCAGTCACAGTCGCTCTCATCCGCCTTTGGGAAGCCACTCATGCCTCCATACTGTCTGAGCGATGAAAATCCATCCTTTCTGCCGGTGAGTATCTTGTGTGTGTACGACTGATGCCCTACATCCCACACTATCTTATCCTTCGGCAGATCAAAGCACAGATGCAGCGCCATGGTAAGCTCCACAACTCCGAGGTTTGATGCCAGATGACCTCCTGTCACCGATATGCTCTCTATAAGAAACTGCCTGATTTCATCCTTTAACAGCTCAAGCTCCTCAGGTGTCAGTTTTTTTATATCATTTTCCTTTTGTATCTTTTCTAAAACCATCCTATTTCTCCCGATGGATCAAATATTCAAATAGCTCCTTAAGAAATGCATCGTCGTATCCCAAATCATCAAGCTGCTCCTCTGCCTCCTTGGAGATGCGCTCCACATCAGAAACCGCTTTATCCAATCCCTCAAATGTGACATATGTCGCTTTATTATTTTTCTCGTCACTGCCTACCGGCTTTCCAAGCACCTCAAGTGTACTTGTGACATCAAGCACATCATCCTGTATCTGAAACGCAAGCCCCAGCTTTGCCGCTATCTGCTCAACGCGTGATACCTCATCAGACGACGCCCCTGCAAGGATTGCTCCTATCATCATCGAGCTCTCTATAAGTGCGCCTGTCTTAAGCCTGTAGATAAAGTCAAGCTTTTCCCTTGTGATAGGACAGTCATCGGATTTCTCGCTTTCCACATCAACCACCTGTCCTCCGACCATGCCATACACGCCTGCCTTTTTTGCAAACACTGTAAATGCCCTTGCCACACGCGCATCGATCACTTCCATGTCAAAAGCCTTTGCTGCGGTCTCATATGCCAGGTTTAAAAGTGCATCACCTGCAAGAATGCCCATAGCCTCACCGTACACAGCATGTGTGGTCTTCTTTCCACGCCTGTACTCATCATTGTCCATGGCAGGCAGGTCATCATGCACCAGTGAGTAGGTGTGTATCATCTCGATTGCCGCCATAAATGGCTCAATCACTGCACTGCTTCCGCCAAACATATGGTAAGTCTCTTCCATGAGGATAGGGCGAAGCCTCTTTCCACCGGCTCTCACACTATAGTTCATGGCCTCAAAAATAATCCTCTGCTGTCCCTCCTCAGCGGGAAGAAACTTCTCAAGCACATTATTTATATGCTCTACCTTTTGCTGCAGCTCTTCCATGAATTGTGACTTATTTAAATTCCCATTTAAGCTCATCAGAATTCCTCCAGTTGTCCGTCGCTGTTTAGCACAAGCATGGCCTTTTCCATGCCCTGTACCATATCATTGGCACTCTTTACCTCATCAAGCCCCTTCTTGTAGAGCTCAAAGGCTTCATCCAGGGATACATCCGCATCCTCCATCCTCGCCACTATCTGCTCTAAGTGTGCAAAGCGCTCCTCGAGTGTCAGTGTTTTTTCATTTTCTTTGTTCATCGTTAATAACCTCCGAAACTACGGCCCTTGCATGACCGTCTATCAGATATATATTTATGTCATCGCCTGCATTGATATCGGATACACTGTGCAGTGCCCCCTTCTTTTCCACCTCGACATACGCATAGCCCTGTGCCAGCTTTTTGGCCGGTGAATATGCATCCAGTGTACCTGAAAGCAGTGCCAGACGCTGTCTGCAATCCGAAAGCCTCTGCTTCATAATCCTTTCAAGTGCATCCTCGATATCTGCCAGACGCCTTTTATTCTCATTTAGTTTATTCTGTGGACTAAGGAAATTAAGTCTTGTTTTAATATGTGACAGCTTTTCCCTGAAAAAATCAATCCGGCCTGTCAGATTTCTGTCCATCCTGCGGCGCAGATTGTCAAGGCGCTCTAACGTCTGTCTGTAGTCACTGACTGCAAGCTCTGCAGCCGCTGAAGGTGTGGGTGCTCTCCTGTCTGACACAAAATCCGCTATCGTCCAGTCTGTCTCATGACCTACTGCCGAGATGATTGGCGTGCGGCAGTCAAATATGGCTCTCGCCACAATCTCCTCATTAAAGGCCCATAAATCCTCTATGGAGCCTCCGCCTCTGCCGACTATTATCACATCAAGATTCATCGCATCCAATGTCTGTATGCCCTTCACTATGCTATTAGCCGCACCCTCTCCCTGCACAAGTGCCGGATAAAGTATGACTTGTACATATGGATTCCTGCGCGATGATACATTCCTTATATCCTGCACGGCCGCGCCTGTCGGTGCTGTAACCACGCCAATACGGCCGGCATACTGCGGAATAGGCTGCTTGTACTCTGCGGCAAACATGCCCATCTCCTCAAGCTCATGCTTTAGCTGCTCGAATTTGAGATACAGATTGCCCTCTCCGTCAAGCTCTATCTTTTTGGCATAAAGCTGATATGCGCCGGTCTTCTCATACACCTCAACGGAACCTGTCACAATAACCTGGTCCCCCTCCTTCATGTGGAAGGAAAGTCCTGCCGCCCTGCTGCCAGCAAACATAATAGCGTTCATGGCTGCTCCCGCGTCCTTTATTGTGAAATAAATATGACCGCTCGTGTGATACTTGCAGTTGCTCACCTCTCCCTTTATACTCACCTGTCTGAGCATAAAATCCTGAGCGAACATATTTTTAATATAGCTATTTACTTGCGCTACCGAATATATATTTCTATTTGCCATGTTCAATGCTCTATATCGCTGTTCCTCTTAAGCTATGCAAACTTTGCAAGCACTCCGTTTACAAATGCACCTGACTCATCTGCACCATACTTCTTTGCAAGCTCAACAGCCTCATTTATTGAAACCTTTGTAGGAATATCGTCCTCAAACTTTATCTCATAAACTGCCAATCTGATAATTGCCAGATCAACCTTTGCCATACGATTGGTCTTCCAGCCTGTAGACTTCTCATCGATGAGTGCATCAAGCTCTGCCATATGCTCAATAATCGCACTGCATTTTTCATCAATATACTGTCTTTCCTCGTCTGTAGGATTTGTAAGCTCATCATTTAAAAGCTCCATCTGCTCTGCAAGCTCAGACTTGTCATGAAACTCAACCCTGAAAAGCATCTTAAAAACGTTTTCTCTTATCTTGCTTCTTGTCATTTAAATTCCTCTCGTGAATAATATTTTATATAAATTAAGGATGTCTGTACGACATCCTTAATTATACTACATTTGTGATCATTTAAAAAGAACTATTTAATTCTCTCCCATATCAACACTTGCTATACGAACATTGATAGTAGCCACAGAAAGCCCTGTCATTGTCTCAATTGCAGACTTAACCTTCTCCTGTACCTTTGTAGAAACCTCAGGGATGCTGTATCCATAAGCAATATTGAGTGCTACATCAACCACTACCTCATTGTCTGCTATCTCAATCTGAATTCCCTTTGAGAGATTCTTCATACCGAGCCTGCTGACAATCTCGTTTGTGATATTGCCTGCCATGGAGCTTACTCCCTCAACCTCAGTGGCAGCAAGACCTGCTATGATAGCTACAACCTCATCTGCTACCTTGATCTCGCCAGACTCATCTGATTTGATATTTATTGTGTTTCTATTCTCTGCCATGTCCATGTTCCTCCTTAACCGGCTATACGGTCTGTCCCTTTGCCACGTAAACCTGGAATGAGTCATTTCCCGTAAGTGATCTATTTCTTGATACGCGAACATTCTTGTCTGTGATCACGTACTCCAGATTGGCGCCATCCTCAATTACCGTATCCTGTAGCAGGATGCAGTTCTTGACCTTTGCATTCTTTCCTATCTTGACGCCTCTTGATAGGATGCTGTTTTCCACGGTACCCTCGATGACACAGCCATCAGCAACCATAACATTCTTGGCTTTTGAGCCATTTATGTATCTTGTAGGGTTATCATCCCTGATCTTTGTATAGATAGAATTGCCACTCTTAAACAATGCTTCCCTGTTATCCTCATCAAGAAGCTTCATATTCTCCTCGAAATAGCTCTTCATATCTGTAATCTGTGAAGCATAGCCTGTGTACTCATATGCCTGGATATTGAGTGAATCAGTGTTTGCAGCCATCAGATCCCTTGTAAAATAAGAATAACCATGTACAAAAGCGTCATCCACTATTCTAATGAGCTTCTCCTTCTCCATGATATAGATATTCATGCCAAAGTTTACCTTGCCCATATCCATGGCATTGATATATATCTTTTTGATACGTCCATCATCTATATCAAATGTATAGTACATCTCATCATTGTTGCCGTTTGGTCTTAGGAATACCTTCGGTACCTCCTGCTTGCGGTACATTGCAGTGATATCAGCCCCTGTGTTCTTATGTGCCTCAATCAGCTCCCTGAAATCAAAATTGAATACATAGTTGGCATCAGCCATGATAACATACTTCTGAGTACACTTTCTCAGATAGCCCTTAAGGCTTTCGATTGCCTCAACACGGCCCTCATACACCTTAATCTGCTTCTGTGCATAAGGCGGAACTATATTGATACCACCATTTTTTCTTGCTAGATCAAACTCCTGACCTGAGCCCAGGTGGTCCATCAGAGAGTGATAATTTTTCTTAACTATGAGAGATATATTGTCTATTCCGCTATGTACCATGCTTGAAATCAGGAAATCGCAGAGTCTGTAACGACCCGCAAACGGAATGGAAGCCATAAGTCTCTCGGATACCATCTCAGGAATGAGGGCATCATAACTGTTTGCAAAAATAATGGCCAAAGCCTCTTCGTTGTTCATGTTTAGCATTGTTCCTGGCCCTCCTCAACATCATTATATACCATTGCCTTTGGTCCTATAACCGCTCTGTCGCCAATTGTAACTCCCGGTGCAATTGTAGCAACATCACCTGTCACGTCCTCCGCCGGCTTTTCTCCAATAACTGCATCACAGCCTACTGTAACGCCCTCTGCAACTATACAGTGTGTGACCTTAGCGCCTCTTTTTATCACAGTATCACCCATGACAACTGCATCCTCTACCACAGCGCCCTCTTCTACGACGACACCGCCAAAAAGAATTGAATGCTTTACTGTGCCCTTCACTACACAGCCATCGGTAATCATAGAGTCTGTAACCTCTGCGTTGTTGCCGATGAAATGTCCTGTATGGCCGCTGTTACGGCTGTATATCTTCCAGTTTTCATCAAACAGGTTGATACCGCTGTGCTCAGGATCAAGCACCTCCATGTTTGCCTCCCAAAGTGCAGGTATTGTTCCTACATCCTTCCAGTAGCCGTTAAAGTGATAAGCATACATCCTGCGGCCATCCCTCAAAAGGTTTGGAATGATATTGTTACCAAAATCATTCTCTGAATCCGGATCATTTTCATCCTCGATAAGATACTTCTTAAGTATATCCCAATTGAAGATATAAATACCCATGGATGCAAGATTAGACTTAGGATTCTTTGGTTTCTCCTGAAACTCTGTGATCTTGTCGTCATCATCTGCTACCATGAGACCGAAACGTGATGCATCCTCCCATGGAACCTCCATAACCGCTACAGAAAACTCAGCATTTTTCTCCTTATGGAACTTAAGGAAATCGCTGTAGTCCTGCTTACAAATCTGATCTCCTGAAAGTATGATAACATACTCAGGATCATATCTCTCGATAAATGCAATATTCTGATAAATCGCATTGGCTGTTCCCTTGTACCAGTCTGAGCCTGAAGCCTTCTGATACGGTGGCAGCACATGCACTCCTCCATATAATCTGTCAAGATCCCATGGCTGTCCATTTCCTATGTACTCATTCAGCACAAACGGCTGGTACTGTGTCAATATACCAACTGTATCTATGCCTGAATTAACACAATTAGAAAGTGGAAAATCAATAATCCTGTATTTGCCTCCAAACGGAACTGCCGGCTTTGCAAGTTTCTGCGTCAGTGCATAAAGTCTGGAGCCCTGACCACCGGCAAGAAGCATCGCAACTAGCTCTTTTGCCATATTAAAATCCCCCTTGTTTAATTTCATTAAATTTTTGTTAGCTTTTGCAATTATTTTGTTTTTTTATAATGGTTTATAGTTATATTTTACCACATTTTAGCATTTATGCAATTCAAAATTAACTAAAAAATACTATAATTTTTGTCATTATTTTCCAATTATCTCGCGGTTGTTTATGAACTCGTACGGCACTTCCTGGTACACATAATAATAATCTCATATTGTCACCATATAGTTTCTATAAACGTTGATTTTAAACCATTCTTCCCTTATTTGACACCACGAGCATATACTATACCACCACGGAATCACCATAAAATGAGATAATTTTGTTATTTTGAACTGCTTTATTGTAACTATCTTCTGTAATAGTATCACCATTTGTACTTAATCTGTCAAGCACCTCTGACACTTTATCCATTTCATTGCTCATATGTTTTGGCATAACTGATGTATACAAATCCATTGTCATTTGCAAAGAAGCATGTCCTAGATACGCTTGTACTGTTTTAGGTTGAATGCCAGATTCAAAGCAACGTGTCGCAAAAGTATGTCTAAAACAATGTGGTGAGAAGACTTCTATCTCATCAACATAATCTCTTGTCAGATTTACCTCATCAACTACCTTTTTTATTGCTTCACATATAATTTGCGAATTAATTGGTGTATCAAATTTAGTTATAAATAACAAATCAGCGTATTGCTTATCTACTGATTTACTCTTAGGTGCTTTCTGTGCTATAACATTTTTCTGCATATATTGTCGTTTTAATGCCATTTCACATTGATGATTTATTGGAATGTTTCTTTTGCTAGTAGCGGTTTTAGGATTCTCAAAATGAAAGCTTTTCTGCTCATCTCCTTCATATTTCTGATATACAAGTGTTCTCGTTACTTTTATAACATTTGTCTCCCAATCAATATCTGACCATCTAAGAGCTGCCAACTCTCCTATTCTCATACCAGTAGAAACTGCTACGACAAACAGATTATTATAAAATGTTCCTTTTGCACAATCAAAAAACAATATCTGTTCTTCCTCTGAAAGAACTTTAACCTCCTTTTTTTCATCTCTCTTTACGGAAATACCCTTTGCAGGATTTTTCCTTACATATTCATTTATAAGAGCTTTATTGAAAATGTCTATGAGAACAACTTTAACTTTATTCTGAGTCTCATAACCATAACCATCTTGCTTAAGCTTTTTTATTAGCTTTTTAATTGTAAGTTGGTCAATATCTGTTAAATTCAGCTTACCAAGTGTCGGGGATATGTGCTTTTTATAAATCTGATTGTAGTACCTTTTGGTGTTCTCTCGTATTACATCAAATTTGTATACATTCATCCATTCACTGTACCATTCGTCAAGTATGATACTCTGCTTTATATTAATTTGCTTTTCATTCTCATATAAAGCTTCGTTATATCTTCGCTTAACGTCTTTTAAGTCTTTTCCAGATATAGATTGTCTTTTTCCAAATCGGTCTACAAATCTTGCATCATATCTTCCATTTTTTCTCTGACATATTCCGTGTCCAAGCTCTTTTCCTTTTAGATCCTTGCCCATCTATTTCCTTTCTATGAGCATAATCCATATGATTATATGATTATATCACATAAATTATGTCATGTAAAACTATACAAAATGTACTGTATCAAGATATTTTTCAAATTCCTTACGCTTAACCATATTCTTGTTTCCTATTTTAAATAGGAAAGAACACCCTCTTTGAGATAGCATATTACGAAGTGTTTTCTCACCTATCCCAGAGTATGCAGATGCTTCTTTTACTGTCATATTAAGTTTTAACCAAAAAGGTATTATTTTATTTTCTGTCATGTACCCTCCAAATTAAAATAGGACTTAGCACAAGCCAAGTCCTATTGTCTTTTTAATCATAATACTATGTATTACTATAATTATTGTTTCCTATTTACATAATGAAGAGAAACCTGATAAAAGTCATTAGCAAATTTATTCATATATTTATCCATAGCTTTCTCAACATATTGAACACCACTCTCATTCGTCAAATTAGGACAATTAAATGTAATATTTACGCTTGGAGCAAAGTTATTCCTAGTAACATTCTGACCAACCTTACTAGCATCAAAATTCATCTTAGGTGTATTCATTGGCAGATCACCTAGACTAATTTTACTCATTTTCTCCATAATTTCATTCTGAACTGGAACTAAATGCAATGTCTTAGCAAGATTTTCAATCTGTTCCTCAGTAAGAACAGCTTCACGTTTTTGTGCGATAATCGGTACTTCATCAGCTTTAAGTCCATTAATACCTACATCCTGCACTAAATCAAAAGCCTTATCTTTTGGAAGAGCCTCTATCTTACCAAGCTCAAGACCTTTATGATAACGCTTAGCATAACCATATTTTTTCTTAGGATGATCTTTTTCGAGCTTGTTTTTTGCTTTTGAAGCATTAGCTGGAGAACCAGCATTTGCAATCCATTTAACAATAAAATACTTGTTGCCAATTTGTGTAAAACCATTTGCACCCTTGGAAGCATAATCACTAATATGGCTTGATGCCTGACCGCTTGTGCTATAACCTTTTTTACTTAGCTTTTCATAAGTCCAATAATCATTAGACTTCAGCGCAGGTTTATTCGGGTTATTATTTTTATCATAAACTGTCTTTGGTCTGGTCGATACTGTCGCACTTCCACCTGAGCTACTACCTCCACCAGAACCTACAACACTTGAAGAAACAGAGGCAATACCAGCCGCAGCATTTTTTGCAGCTTGCACTTCAGTATTGTAGGCATTTACAGTAGCATCGGCTTGTCTCTGACAAAGTTTCTCATATTCTGATGTAAAATTAGCAAGTGTCTGTTGTCTACCGCTTAATACTTCAGCTTCCCAATTTGCACCAAGAATTTGTGAAGCGTAGAGTTTATTCTTTTCATCATCGTATTTAGAAGTGCAATCTTCCCATTGCTGTTTTAAATTATTATAATAATCAACTTTTTCTTCATAGCTTGTTTTTAGTTGTTCATTACTATTAATTTGTGATTCAATAGCAACATATTGATTTTTGAAATTTTCGATATCCGCAAGATTGTTTGAAAGAATTATACGTTGATACTCTGATCCTAAGTATTGCTTAAGATTCATCGCATCTTGTGCGTCCGAAAAAGCATCGGATATTTCATTCCACTTATCTTTAAACTCATTAAGAGTATCAATATAATTATCAATATCGTCTTGTTGTTTCTTTAGATTAGCAACATCTACATCATATTGTGCATCATGTAATGAATCTTGAGCATCACGAATAGCAGAATTGTCTGTACTATATACAAATTGACCATCCTTTAAAAGATATTTTGTCTTTTGAGAATTTGCTTTATTCAGATTGTAAATAGCTTCTTGTAACTTTTTCTGACGTTCATATTCATCATTTTCATCAGACATAGCGTCAATGACATCCTGAATAGAGTCTTTTCTCTTATTAGCTTTTTCGATTTCATCATCATATACTTTTTGAATTGCTGATAAAATAGAGTCGTATTTATCTTTCTGTTTGTTAAGTTTATCATTGCTCTTCTCAATAACATCAATCTTATCTTGCCATTTATCAATTTCATCATCGAGAAGTTTTGTGATACCTTTAAGCGCAGCATCATAGATGGATTTTTGCTCATCAATCATGTCCTTGACAGCAGAATAGTATTTACTAGCAGAAATTTCACCATTCTTATACATTCTTTCAAGTTCATCAGAAACATACTGTGAATACTGCTGATATGTTATCTTACCTGCTTCAAGACGAGCTTTCTGATAAGCCATGAATTTGTCAAGATATTCTTCGTTCTGCTTTTCGGCATCGCCGCCAGAATTTTTACCACCTGAGCCACCAGAACCAGATTTACCAGAAGATTTGTTGTTTTTTAGCTTATTGTTATAGTTATTGGTTACACCTTTACTAGGAGTATACTTTCGTTCCTTACCACTTGAATCTGTCGGAGTAGTACTAAATTTCTTATAATCTACTTTCTGTGAAGCAATATTGGAAGATAAAACCTTACCAAAACTAGATATAGCAGAGCCAATTGATTTAAGAGAAGAAGAACTTCCCTTAATATCATAAGTTAGGTTCGGAATATCACCGCCAACAACCTCTTTGCCACCAATTTTAATGGCTGAGAAATGTTCAACTCCATTTACTTTTGGGGCAAAATTTATTGTAGCTTTGAAATTGCCTATCTGATTACCAAGTTCAGCAAATAATGTACTTACAGCATTTGCCATCTGTTCAATAGAAGCGTTAGTATTACCTGCTATTGCTTGTGATGCTAAAGCTTGATTATCTACACTATTAGTAAGACTATTTGCAATCTCGGAAGTGGTTGTTCCCATAGTACTTGCAATCTGGTCAGCCATATAACCGCCATTTTGAACAATATAAGCTAAATCTTCTGCAATAACCTGTGCATGAGCAGTAAACTCATCTGAACCAGCCGTAATAGCCCCACTTGTAATCTGTTCAAGCGAATAGATACTGTCTTGATACTGATTGATGCCTTCAATAGCCGAAGCTAGGTCACTCTGAGCATTGTCAAGAGCTTGGTTTGTTCCATCAGATATAGCTTCTCCATTTTCATTCCATGCTGCTGAATTATTTTGTAAATCATCCGTAAGAGCAGACAACGTTTCAGCCATAGAAGTATATCCATCAAGATATTCCGTAGCTGATATTTCTCCCTTATTATAACTATTAATAAGATCTGACATACCAGAAGCCACTTGCTGTGTAGAATCCGTAAAGAATTGTTGTGCAGCCGCAGCTTGATCCGTAAACTCACTAAAATCTGTATTAGCTAATTCATTTCTAATAGACTCAAAATAATCATGCGCTGAAATTTTACCATCCTGAAATTGCTGACTGAGATACGAAATACGATCACCAAAATCTGAACCATCAAAGAGAGTAGAGAAGGAAGGGATACTAGACTCTGTATTTTCAGCATTTTCAACTTCTTTAAGAGCATTTGCATAACTATCAGCAGACCATTTTCCATCCTTTAATGAATCGTTCTGTTCGTTAAGTGCATCTACAAATGCTTGGTTATTAACAAGTTTCTGTTGTTCTTCACTAAGAGATTTATAAAATTTGATAGCTTCGCTTTCATTAAATCTTGAATCATTGGATAAAGCTGCTGATGCACCAGCTGTAAGATTATCTGGAACATTATTATTTAACGATTTGCCATTTATCCTATTAATAAAGTCTTGTTCACCTTGCGTCTTAAAATCGTACAACTGAACCGCAGCATCTACTAAAGCATCAATATCATTGTGGAAATTTTGCTCGGCAATTTTCTGCAATGTTGTCATTGCATTTTTCTGTTTTTCTGTTGCCGTTTCAGAGTTGAAGTTCTTAATCTCTTCCGCATTATTAAATGCACCAAGAGCCTCTTTCATCTCTTTATCAGTCTTTTTATCGTAGTTGTCATTCTTTGAGCCATCATCCCATTCTGGAGTGATTTTTGCTTTGAATTTCCATGTTTCGACAACAGATTGAAGGTCAGGATATAAACTCTCAAAATAATTAGCAACTTCATCATCGCCATTTTCAAGAGCTTTCTGTATAGCTTCTGACATATTCTGAGCATACTGTTCTGATGCTTTCTTTGCTTCTTCTGAATCAAGACCATTCTCTGTTGCTTGTTTCTGATAGTTCTGATAATCCGACATAGCCTTTTGATATGCACTTGCATAATCAGTATCTTTCAATACTTGATCATAAAGCACATACGCATCATACATATCTTTATACTTATCAGTAATCTCTTGCGCATCATTTATCTGGTCTGATAATCTATTGGCATATTTATCTTCGCCTAATTGATTAGCAACCTCTTGAATACTCTGCATTTTCTCATATACTTCTTCAAGAGCACCATTTAATTCAAAATATGAACCTCTATCAGATATAACTTGTTTAGCACCCAGACTCTTGATATAATTATCAAGCTCTGAATTGTAACTCATATCAATTTTATCTGAATAAGATTTTTCATTTTTCTTCATCTGCTCAAAGTTTGAGCCTACAAAAGCATTTTGAATTTTACCAACAATACCGCCTGTCTTATTGAAATCGTTAACCATCTTATTATACTGTGTCATATTAAGATTATTAAACGCATCAGCTTGACCTTTGACTGCATTGGTAATATCCTCTATAGCACCTTTTTCATCACCATACTTTTCAATCATTTCATTCTGTATGGTCATTAAATCTTTACGAGCTTGAATAACTTCATCATATGGTGTAGAAGAGTCATTTATCTTATCATTAAGCTCTTGAATTCTGTCCTTATAATCAGAAATATCATTCTCTGAATCTTTAAAATCATTACCAAGCGACTGTGCGCTATCAGCAAGTTTATCTGAATATGTCGCAAGTTCTATTACACCAGTAATAAGCTCTGATATTCCAAGCATTATACCCATATTCAGTGCGGTCTTAAAAATATTAAGTCCCACCGCTGCAACTTTTGAAGCTACACCAGTTTTAGTAACAGATGTTTGAATTGCTTTCTGATTTGTGGCAAATGTCTGTGCTGAACCTGTACCATTCTTGATATTTACTGCATACTTTTGAGCTTCAACAGATGCACCTTTCATTGTGATTGCAAATGTCTCTGTTGATACAGAGCCTTTTTGACATTCTGCTTCATATTTCTGTAAACACTCTATATCAAGTGCTGTTTGTTTAGTGGCTTCTTCCTGTGCTATCTTTCTTGATGTAAATGCCGTTACGATTTTCTGACCTGATAATGAAGTCTCACTATCATTCTTTGTTGTCTTAAAAAGCCCTATATTCTTTACACTTCCGACAACACTAAGACCTAATAATGCTGTCTTAAATAATCCTAAGTGCTTTGTAGCAAGCTCAAAACCTTCGGCTATACCATTTGCAACTTCAAGCACTGTCTTTGCATTATCTCGTGATAACAGATTTTCAGATATTGCAACACCAGTTTGTTTTAACTTATTAGCCTTAGCATCAATAGAATCCATAGCAACATCCATCTCGGCTTGTGCATTACCGGCTGAATTTGCCATTGACTGCATACTCTTTTCAGCCGCAGAGAAATTATCTATGATCGAAGCTACGATCTGTCCTTGGCGCTTTCCTGCCAACGCTTCAAGTAACTGTGCTTGGTTCTTATCTGAAAGCTGTGAATATATCTGAGAAATTTCTTTCAAGAGTTCATATGTACTCTTAAATGTCTGCTTTGAACTATCTGTAAAAAGCGAAATACCGCCCGGTGTTTTTGCTGTTTTTGTGAGATTTGCAATTGCACCGCTTAATTGCTCTACATCACCAGTGTAGGCTTCTGTCTCTTCATCATATCCTCGCACACGCATAGAAACTGTTTTTAGGGCATTTCCTACGGAATCGCTATCCCTTGTGATTTCTGTCGCAGCAGTACCAAGGGCTATTGTCTGTTCAAGAGTATTGTTTGCTTCTGCCATCGCACTTGATGACCTTGTTAGGAAGTCTACTATATCACTGTTATCTACAGCTTGAGTATTACCAACGATGTTGATTTTTGACATAATTCCGTCAACAACATCATCCACATTCTCATTACCAATATTAAAAGCCTTCATCACTGACACAAGACCATTAGTTGCGTCATCAAGATTCATGCCAGGAGAAATAGTCTTGAACATAGCAGAATACTTAGCCATCTTTGTAGCAGCATCCTTTGAGCTGTATCCTAAACGTGACCATGCCGATGCTTGCTCAATAATAGCTTTAGTACCTACACCCATTTGCTTTGCAATATTAGGTGCATCTGTATAGAACTCTTTTAACTGTGCATCTGTCATGGTGGTAGTTTTTCTCAAATCAACCAATGCAGTATCAAGTTCATTAACAACTGTTGGTATCTGTCTTATGAGATTAACTGCACCCATAACAACTGTTGTAGCTGATACCCACACCTTAAATGAGTCAATAGCTTGTCTAAGCTGATTTGAAAAACTTGCTCCCAGTTTATTTAAAGCTCGCATTGAATTTTCTGTCTGCTTAAATGAAGTAGCTATATTATTATGCTCAACTTTTGTCATAGCAACATCTAAATCACGAAGCGAAGAAATGTAGATTTCATTCTGTGCTATAACCTCACGAGTCGCAGCAGTATTTTTCTGATTCCACTCTTCTATGTCATTTGCAAGTGTTAATCTCTGATATTCTGTTGCAAGTAAGCTATACTCCGCTTTGGTCTGTTTCAAAGAGTTCTGTGTCTCTTTTAACACACTGTTCACTTTTTCAAACTGATTTACTATCTCATTACCACTTGCACCATTACTCATCATATTCTGCAAAGTAGCATATTCAGTCTTAACCGCTTCCATTTTAGAATTTACTTCATCTGTAGAAATCCCTAATTTTGTAAAGGATTTTTCAAGATTTGTAATAGAAGTAGTAGTGTTTCCAAACTGCCCCATAGAATTCTCAATAGATTTGAGCTTTTCTGCATACTGTACCGCAGTTTCAAGTACCTTTACATCACCAGTCTGTACAAGTCCTGCTTGCGCTTTGCCGTTCCCTTGTATCTTTTCACGTTGCATATTGAACTGCTTTAAAGCACCTTCGGCATCACGCACTGTAAGAGTAAGTTTTTGTATCTTACCGCTTGCTTCTTCAACACCAGTAACCTTTACATCAGACCAACCATTAGCATTAGCGAGTCGGTTTATCTCTACCATCTGCTTTTCAATGGTATTATGAACCTTACTCATATAAGCTATATTATTGGCTTTTAAGTCACTTGTATTAAATACTTGCGTAGAAGCAACATTAGACTGTTCCTTTTTAAGAGTCTTAATCTTTGATGTTACTGTATCAATTGATTCTGCCCACTGTTTATAAGCCTTTGACCAATTTTCAGTACGTCCTTCTTTAGCTTCAATGTCCTTGACTTTCTGTAATGTTGTTACACACTGATTAAGTTCTTTTGATAAATCCTTTGGTGCATTGTCAAGTCCTTTAAGCTCCGCACGTAATCCCTTAATAGTCTCTTCGCCATTTGCAATTTTAGATACTGCTCGATCAATAGGACTAAGCTGTTTACTAAAATTCTGTGTAATCTTGGCAGCTTCCGTATTAAGTGAATTAAATGCACTCTTGACTTCATTGACTGTACTTGCACCTGTTTTCAGTCCTGCAAGTTTAGTCTCAAAATCTTTTAATGGTGTATCAAGACCACTAAGTATTTCAGCATTTGTTGACTTGAATTTAGCAATCTCTGTTGTATAATCAGAGAATGCTTCTTCAATAGCGTCTATCTGCTTAATAGCTCCTGAATCATTGAGATGAGAGCTTGTGTTCTCAAAATATGTATCAGTAACATTCCCATTGTTATCTGTTACTTGTCTAAAAGCATAGTTAAGAGACTCTACTTCACCAGTCGCACGTTTTACATTCAGTGTAAAAGTTCGCATCATACCATCATTATCAAAATGTTGAGTTGTGGCAATTACAGCTTTTTCATTTTGTAATAACTGACTAAGTTGATTTTTTGCGTCTCCAATATCACTTGCTTCTTTTGGCATATTACCAATAACTGATGTATTAGAAGTAACTGCTTGAATTACACTGCCTGTCTGTTGATATGCCTGCTGTTGTTTCTGCTGATTAGCAACGACAGCGTTAGTGGCATTATTAGATGCTTGTGCCATCTGATTTTGTAGATTAGCTTGTTCTGTCTTAAGTATTTCAACCCTTTGAGAGAGCTTTTCCAACATCTCAAGCCATGCGTTTAAGTATGTGGTAGTCGCACCTGTTCTTTGAGCAGGCATTAAATTACTATCACCATACATAGCTTCTTTGGCTATTTTAAGTTCATTTACAACCGCATTTATCTGACCGCCAAATGAATCAATACCTTGAAAACTAGGCTTAATATTAAATAACTCACTCCATATCTCATCAAGTTTTGTTGAGCCATTCTCTACTGTTGTAAATGTAACACCTAAGTTTCTGTACTGATTATTAAGCTCACGTATTGACATTCCAGTGTTTTGTATTGCTTCGGCTTTGTCACCTACAAAGATTTTCTTTCCTTGAAAATAATCAAGTAAGTCCATCTGCTCTTTAAAACTACTTAAATCTCTTGTAGCTCCAAACTTATTAAGTACATCAGAAAGATTGCTTATCTTCTGTGTAATACCTTCCCATGCACTGTCAGAGTTAGTTTTTAATGCTTCACGAGCTAATTTGTTAATTTCTGCTGTTAGAGACTGTACGTCCTTTGTTACGGACGGATCAATCTTTGCTCTATTGAGATTAAAGTTCTTGAATATATCAGCGTTATTTAATTTTTGTACTGAAAATGAAGAAAATATATTTTGAATATCTTGTTTGACATGATTAAGATTTGCCTGTAGACTCTGATTAATAGAATTGCCGAGCTGATTACCTATCTGCTGACCTGTTTTCTGTGCAAATTGTGTAGCTCCGTTTGTATTGATATTTCCCAGATTAATATTTACTTTGCTAAATGCCGTATTAAACTGAGAAATCATATTGTTGATTGCGGTCTGGTCTACTTTGACATTGTTTAGATTTATCTGAACCGCATTAAGTTGTTGAGTAAGATTTGTAACGACATCTTTACCCAAGGTTGCTTGAACTTCAACTGTTGTAAGTTGCTTTTTCAAGGCTTCTATATCTGAATTTAGTTGCTGTTTAGACTTAGAACTGTCAAGACGTGCAACCAATCCTATTTGAAATTCGCTCATTGTCGTTTCCTTTCTGAAAATAAAAAAAATATCTATGTGATATAGATATTAAGAAGTAGAAAGGTAGGCTATTACACCTACAATTCCAGTTATTTAATTGGTATACCTTGTTTTATTAAATCCTGTTTTAACATTTTAACTGCATTTTTAGCACAATACTTTTCAAACTCATAAAAGTACTTATGCTTAACAGATTCTTCTGTTGTCCATCCTCCATGAGAGCCTTCATTTGCTTCATATATCTGTAAAGCCCCATCCCATGACCATCCAGTTTTTTGTATCGGATAATACATAACATCAGGATTCATAAATATAATACCGCAAGTCTCTGATAACATCTCTGTCATAGCTGATCTATAAAACTGCATGGTTCTGTGGTATTTCTTCGGATTGAATACATCATAATACTCTGACATAATGTACTGCTGTAATACTTCTAACAACTTATTACATGTATTCTGTACCGCCTTTGAACACGCTTTATTAATCTGTTTTTCAAGTTCTGCATAGCTTGTAATTTTAGCCATTAGCTTTGTCCTTGGCTATCTCTGCAAGTGCTGTAATAAACTTTGTCTGAAGCTCATCAGTCGGAACATCTTTGAGTGTATTATATAAATCTGTTACCAGTTTAGTAATTCCCTCCTGCTCCTTGATTATATTGTCGATAGCTGTATATACTGCTAACTTTACTCTGTGTTCTTTTCTTTTCATTCTTACATATGTAAACATTGTTTATCTCCTTATTCGTTATTTATCTATTCCTATATATGTCTTTACTGTAAATTGTTCCATATCATTTCTAATTCAGATAATAGTATGTACTTACAATCACCATCATTTTTTTCAAGATTTGAAACCGCTTGATCATACTCTGATTTAGAGCTGAATACCCTTATAATATCTTCAATTGTCATTTTTCTTAAATAAATTGTGTTCATAAAATCACACTGAACAAGTGTATTTAATATTCTTTTTGTTAAATCATTCATAGTTATCATATTTGTTTCCTTCCTAAAATTTCAAAATCCTTGTATTGTCTGTAAACGTCTTGCATATCATAATCATAACTGCTTGTATTATTATCAGCACGAAGATAATAAGTTGAGAAATTTATCCCAACTATTCTATAAATTGTATTGTTGTACTTAATTCGATTTCCGATATTTAGCATAATTTTCCTTTGAGATTTTGGATTGAATAATCCGACAGAATTGATTAATGTGTATTAATGATATAGCTTTCAAGTTTCCTAAAAAGATTGTCGTTTAGGTCGATTTTACCTAGTTTAAAACGCGATAATACATCTTTGTCAATACCACAAGTATTAGCAATATAAACCTGCTTCTCACGCTTTGTACGCTCTATTAACTCATTGCGTAATTCTTCCTGTGTCATGCTTTCCCTCCTTATTTTCTAGCTATTTATCTATTTTTGTAGATATAAAAAATATTATCAGAGCAAAATACTCTGATAACTCTTTTCGTGCAGTTGGAAGGACAGATTACGTTTGAAATAATCTGCCCTAGTCACTGTAATTGTTTTGAACGTACCGACAACAATATCGGCACTCGGTACTATTATCAATACATTGTTGTTTGAGGACAATATACTGACAAATTTTATAATAAAGACTACTAGGAACACTCTACTAGCAACCATTACTATCGGTCGGGTAGGTGGAACACTTCCTACCCAAAATTTATAATAAACACTCTTCTCAATTAAAAGTGAATACGGAAAAAGTGCATCTGATTATTTAACAGGTGTTCAAGAAATGTATCGTGCTGGTTTTGAGAATGCGTCAGAGATGTCAGCAAATACAAAAACAAAAACGATTATCACGGAATGAGTTGAGTGTTATTATCAAGTGTCGAGCTGTTCACTCCACGTATTTTTGAATAGACGATTAATGGATAGTTTCCCACGCACTACTCAGCCTACGGTCTTTTCATGCGCAGTACTTTCTTCCATAGGGAGATATTGTTTACCCTTTAAAATTAAGCATTTTGTAAGTTTTTTATAAATTTTAAGCTATTTTTTTAGCACTTTTTCACAAAGCAATTCATAAATTTGTCATAGTGATTTCTAAAAAGAAAGTTAAGAATAGTTTGACACACATCGGAATTGTCATTTCTGAAAGCATATTTTACTAACAACATTACTGTTTCTTGATCTAAGTTGCTCGTAACACAATTTAAAAAATGATTCATACAATCCATTCTTAAATCCATATAACTTTTTTCATTATATTGCTTTTTATGTGTTTCGATATATCTAATAGAATTATTATAGGTTTTAGAAGCCTCAATAATTTTTTTATATTTGTATGTATTTCCTTTACCTTTGATATTTTCATTAAAGAATTTATGAACTGGAACTCTTGTTGTTCCCAAGGCATGACCAATAACTCTACTATCTATATTCTTGGCAATTATATCCATTGGACAATTCATTGAGCGAATTTTATCTTCTTCAAACTCTTTATTATTTCGACTCTTTTTTGTGTTTGCAAAAAACTCAGGTATATCCTTACCTTTCATACACGGCAATCTTTTAATACGGTTAATTTCATTTACTACATCTATATCAAATTCCTTTTTAGCAAGATCAATACTAATCTGTCCGATTACAGATAAAATAACAAAACATTTCTTCAATTCCTCCCCGTCTTGCCCTTCATCCATCCCCTCATCATAGTAATAACTCAAAGCTAGTTGGGCTGTATCAGTAGATGTACCAATAGATTGCTGTGCTGCTGCAATTTGATTATCCATTTGTGCAAAATCTTCTAATCTAAAATGATATGAACTATTACCCTTTTCTGCCACACCATTAATAATAGTAGGATAATTTGTATAAGCTTTTCTCGCAAGCTCCGCAAGATCTGGTTGATTTGTTGTATACACAAAGTCGGTGTCTTCATCCATTCCGGAGGCTCTAGCTTGTACATCTGTTCCAATCATATTTATTACAATTACATTTCGTCCTAAATTTGCAAAATATTTGGATAATTTGTCTGAATAGACATTGTGAAAATGTAAAATATTATTCGGAGAATTATGAGGACTTCTAAAAGAAGCTAGTCTTTCGTTATCTTTAAATCTTGCAGTATAACATTGAACTGCATCAGATTCTAGTTCAAAAATATTTTCTTCTAAAGGATTATCTCCAACCGCCTTCATAAGTAAAGCAATTGGATTTCCCATAACAGTTAGATTATCTCCTTCTTGTAATAATCTTCCTTGCTTAAAATATTCATTTTTCAGTTTGCTAATATCTTTGGTTTTTTTGTCTCTAAAGAAAGCTGTTTTTCTAAAATCTGGATTCCACTTTACTAAAGATAAAATAATCTCATTAATGTTAAACTTATTTTTTTTATTTTTAAGATACTCCAAATATGTCTCATCGTTTGTTTTTTTCAACGCTCTAAGATAATTTACTGACATATCAGCAATTCTTGAAAGAGTCTCTTTATCTGTGGAAGGAAGAGAATTATTCATTTGATAAGCCATTAACTGCATATCTCCCCATTTACTGGAATGAGCCGTTTTAACAATAGTAAACCAATTGTTCTGTTTTTTCATATATTGTTTATAGTAATCAAATGCTTTCTTTTTTGTACCACCCATCATATCAATAAATTTAAGCCATTTAAGTGATTTGTCTGTAATCACAACATCAATATTTGACAAACTAAGTTTACGTCCAAACAGGTCAATCTTTTCTGTGGTAAACTTATCATACTCAATATTATGTTCTGTACAATAATCCTTAAAAAACTCTTTGATATTGCCACGGAATAAACAACTCTTAAAGAAATGTGACCTACAATATATAAATCCATTCATATTTTTAGGAAAAATTGATTCATCAATTAATCCCATTCCATCCCACAGAATATTTTTTACCCTCTCATCAGAAACATATTTTGCATCACATTCTTGTCTTATTTCTTCTCTTTTAGTTATCTCTGAATGACCATAATTTCCATTCCATCTAATACCATTATTCTTAAGAGCTTCTTTTGTTTTTTCAATATATTTTATAGTTTCACTAGCTTTTTCTTTTTCAAAAGTAAAACCTTTTTTATTTATTAATTCTTCAACATGAGGATTATTAAAATCAATAACAAACTCTTTTTCTTCATAAGTATATGGAACAGATTTATTACTTACTATTACAGCTTTTTGTGGCTTTGAATATACTTCTTCGTCTGGTACAACTAACACTCTATTCAAAGGAATTTGTATATATCCATTTGCAACAGCAGTTGTTAAAGTTAAATATGCTGACAGCTCCACAATTTTAAATATTTTATCGGGATCTAGTTTTGATTGCTCATCCATTAAATCATATAATCCCATAGTCAAAAAATTAATAGCTTTATGATGTAAATTCTCACGGATAAATACACATTCACCGTCTTTTGCTTTACCGGGGGATCTCATGAGCATTTTATAATGTATCGGAGAACATCTCTCATTTTCTTTTGCTTGTTTCCTCTTTTTTGTGTCCTTTACTTCGGATGTAAATGTCACTCCATTCTTATAGTAATATGTTCTTAACTCATCCTTCTTAATTTTTATTGGTTCTTCATCATTAATCTTATATTCAGTATCATAATCAAATTTTAAAATAATAAAATCCTTGCTAAATTTACCATTTATTCTTGTAATACTTTCTTCAATAAATCTTAGAAACAAACTATCGGCTAATACAGCTCTTCTAGTATATATTTTATTTTGCTCTATCCATTCATTTTTTATCTTATATTTCACACAACCTTTTGATTTTAGGTCATTTAGATATATTTGATTTGCTTGTATAGATTCAATATATATTGGATTTAACAGTTTGGTATAATTTATATTATTCTTGCCTATGTCAATCATCCTCCCGTTCATAAAATTCTTTTGTACTATATCATTCTCTCTTTACCTATTAACACTCGTGCATATCTGCATACGCTTGTTGCCTTTTCTGTCCAATTTCAGATTCTATCTCTTGATAAAATTCATGCTGTTCACACGGAGGAATATCTGAATTGTCAATCTGTTCCAATATTTTATAAAATTTTTCATATGCTTTTTCTATTGTTATCATAATATCTATTTTCCTTTTCCATTAAGTGAAAAATTGTAAACTTATTATTCAGATAAATAGTGAGTGCTTATTTCGGATGCCGCTAGGCAGCCGACGTACTCTCTCTTTATCGAAAAGAATAATAAATTTAATTCATATTTTGAGCCATTCAAGGTACGCTCAAATTAAGTATCTATAAGATATATTCTCTCGTTGAAAGATTTGTGTAGCCATAGCGGAACAAATCTTTTTGTGCTGTAAAGCACCCACTATTCAAGAAAGTAACATCCATTAGTAATAATTCCTCTTATCTGGTCACATACTGCATTGGTAGGAATATTTTTATCCTTCACACCCTGCAATGCAGTTTTAATATCATCCAATGACATTCTGTATTCTTTCATAAGAACATCAATAAAAGGTTGTCTGTATTCTATCAGCTTATCCAGTTCCAACTTATGATTGTTATAATTGGATGTTCTGTACTGCTTTTCCTTATAAGCAAGATCATTGATTTTCTTCTCATGCTTTGCTATGCAATTTAATATGTACTCTTTTGTAAGAGTATTTGTATTCAATTTATCTTCCATTTTTAATCTATAACTTCTATCCATGTCTTATCTCCTTAATGGGTGTCTGCGTGGCAGCCACAAATGATGTTTGTTCCGTTCCTTGCGTCACTACACAAAATCATTGATTCTCGTATGATTTTTATATGTTTTCAAAAATTGGCACTTTATAATGCCATATAAAGGATTGTTTATATATCCCGTTTTAAAGTGCCAACTTTTTATAATCACTGGTCAAATACAAATAATTCATCAATATCTGAATTACTTTCCAGAAATTCTTCCATTACAAATGTTCTATCCTTATGACCTATCCTTATTAGTTCATCAGTCAAAATGCTCTGTGCATCTAAATATGTATCTGGTGGGTTCCACATTTTCTTTTTATGTGATTCAATTCTTGGAGTATCACCCCAATATTCTTCAATCAGATTTTTCATCTGCTGTTGATATTCTGCTTTATTTTTTTCATACAGGGCTTTAGCATTTGAATTTAGATAATCGACTACTTTCTTATTTAATAATTCCTTTTGTAGCTTCATTTCCAATTCTGGTAATGCCTCTTTAACTCCATCAAATGTATAAATCACTTTTATCTGCTTAAAGTAGTGATTCCATCCGTACTGCTGATACAATAAATCATTCACTTGTTGATAAAAATCTGCTTGTTGGAATCTGATAAAGACTTGGAACATTTTTTCATATCCCATAACGTTATGTAAGATGTGTCTTTCGACTTCAAGAATTTGCTTTTTCTGAAGATCAGTAGCTTCAAAATACTGTTCTTTACCTCTTTTGTCTTTTGTGACAATAACTGTCTGAATTTCATAAGTAATTAGTTTTCTGTTCTTCAAACTTTTCAATGCTGAAAAAAGAATCTGCTCTAATTTTTTATTACATCTTTGATAAAAATGTCTAACTTCCCATGAGGTAATTCTATAATCAAGATTTTTTAATTTATTTTCTGGTGTTCTTCCATATTTATGACTTGCCATACCTAACATTTCCCACCAATTGCGTTTCGTAAATGTTCTTGTATAGCCTTCCTGTTTTGATAGGTACTGTAATAAAATCACTTCTATACACTGCACATAAATTGAATTATTACCTAATTTGCGCTTATCTTCTTTTGTTAATGGAGTATCATATATATCTGAAATAATAAATTTCTGTCCGGACTTTTCCCATTCAAAGTAACGTGCAAAATCTTCTAATTGATATTTCTTTGATTTACCGCTTTTAACTTCCTGTCCTAGCAATTCACATAGCATTTTATAGTTTTTAACAGTCATACCAATTTCAAGTTTCGATATATCAATACCGCCTACAGCATTTTGCGGTAGTAATAAGCTATTATCCTCTTCAAATCCTTGTATAAAATCCTTGTATAATTCTTCAAGAGAACCAACCCATACATTTTTCAACTGTTCCTTATTCTGAGGCTTGTTGTTTTGGCTTAAAATATCGGCAATATTTATAGCAATAATCTTATCAAGCAAAGGATCTATGTCGCACGCATACTGTTTTAAAACACTTTCTTCTATATCCATATCCTTATATTTATCAGCATTCAGGATAATCTCTTTTGCATATGTGACTACTCTATTTGTATCTTCCTTCACTTCGTCAAGTGTTGGTAATTTTGTTATTCTTTCTGCTTCATCTGGTATAACAGATATATACTCTCTCCCATTTGAGACATAAAAAAATCTCTCTAATATTTTTGCTGTCTGATTTTTATTACATGGATTCAGATAATCCATATAGTCTGTTCTTTCTTCTGTAATAATAATTCATTCCTCCAATCTTATTCCAAAATATATTTTTTCAGACCATCAACACCAATGTCATTGAAAGCAATCTCCAATAAATCATTCTCTGTCAGTTCGCCATCGCCTACCAAATCCTGTAAAATATACTCTCCATCGTCCACTTCTTTTTCAAGTACATCTGCATTCAGTTCTTCATACTTTTTATAATATGTCTCCGAAAAAGCAATTCTTATTTCTTCTAGGATTGACATATTGTATTTGTGAATCTGTAGTTCATCCAAAATATTTTCTACGTTATATCCAACAAAAGCGTATAATTCACTTTCGGAATTAAATACCTCTGCTTTGATAAAGTCGATATTTTCATTTATAACTGCTTTATATTCCTTCAAAGTATCAAACACAACATCCTTGCACCACTCAGCATACTGTGGATATTTCAGAATTCTCTTATATTTATTGAGCTTGTCTTTCCATAGCTGTTCCTTCTGCTTTTCTTCATTGATTCTGTCGTTCAGCCATTTTTCTACTTCATCCAATGTTATATAAACTGGCTGTTTCTTATCATCTAATGGTGATGCTACCTTGTCTGTATATGTACCTTTGACAAAGAATCTTTCATTTGCACCTTTTAATTTATAGCCATGCTTACCTAACTGTTGTCTTAATATGATTTCTCTCTGTTCCATATAAATGTACCTCTCTTTCAATTTATTTTAGGTACACTACTATAAAAGCAATGTGCCTTGTCCGTCCTTGTTTCATAATCAGCATCTTCACTGATAATTATTTTGTTTTAATAAAAAGGGGATTCGTAAATACGTTCTGAATTGTAACTATTCGCTTCAATAGTCGGTTGTTTCGTCTCACTGCAACAATATCTCTGTCTATTTATAATATTCTCTATTAGAAAATTACTTTTTACGTTATTAACATCCACATGAATATTTCAAGCTATCATCCAATAAATCTTTATTATCATTTGCCACTAACTCTGCGACTCGACATTTGATTGCCTTCTGCAATTCGTAGATCTGCTCATGTGAGATTGTTCTTTCTGCTAAAATATTTGCAAGCAATTTCATATCCACATTACCCGTGTTAAGAATGTCCTCAAAAATCTTCCAATAACTATGACACAGGTTTTCCCAGTGATACGATGTCATATCCAAATCATTCAGATATTCTTCTGTTGTCATAGGTGTATCATCTGCATCCATGCTGTAATATTCAATCTTGCCGTCAGAAGTTTGTTTGAATGTATCAAGATTTTCTTGCTCCTCTACCCAAATCTCACAAAATTTTTCAGCATTAGCTTCTGCGTCTATCAAACCATTCTCTTCCAAATAATCAAGGTATTCTAACTGAATAACCTGAAAATCTGATTCTGAAATAAATGCGCCTGTTCCTTTTCTTAATTTGTCTAAACTTAAATTTGTCATATTCAATATTCCTCCGTATTTTATAAATTCTCTTTAATTGGATTGATTGCACATTCTTCTGTAAATCTATCAATCAGCTTGTCAAAGCAATCTGGACAAATATCTAAATCAAGCATACTTCCATCATGTTCACTGCCATAGCCGATACGCTCATGGATGCTAATAAGCATCTGACCTTCAAATACTTGTTCTGCTGTCCTTCCACACACATTACAACGTGTTAATCCTTTTGCCATAGTTTCTGTACTCCTTACTCATTTTTCCATGTGATGTTTAATATACCATCAGATATTTTCTCACCATGTGAACCTGTAGCATCCTTAACAGTCTTAAACAAAGTGTATGATACTGATTCAGCACATGTATGTCCTTTTTCATCCTCTTCCGATGGTATAAAGCTCCATGTTCTTATGTCGTATTCATGTCCATCTATGTTCAGAAAAATATTTCTGTTCCACTCTATATCATCAATGATAATCTCCGAACATTTCATCTTTGCTTTTGTGACAGCAGCTTTTACAAACTCCTCAAGCCACTGAATATATCCCTTGTCAGTTACGTTGTTTGTAATTTCAAGATAGTTCTGGTCTGTAAAATCGCAACCAAGAGCCGAACTAGCGATAACTCTGCCATCCCATTCAACACCATCAAATGCAGATGCTTTGTCCTTATAGTAGAATATAGACTCTGCTTTAATAGGTACTTCGCAAGCATACTCTATTACCATATAATCATAGTAACCATCAGAATACGGCAGATTCTTTTCTTTGCAGACCTTGATAAATTTATTCAATATCTCTTCTGATTCCTCAAACTTATCAAGCTCAAGTACTACCTCGTAATCTGGTGCTGTGTTTGTTTCATTGTCAATAAATCTTAATAATCTATACATGTGATTCTCCTTTCCTGTACAGGCAGAATAAGCTAAATGCTTGCAGTTTCTTTTAACAATCGAACAGATTGACCGCTTTATATTATATTGTTCTCTCTTTAGTTGCTATGTTTTTTTAAAAACAGTAAATTAATTTCCATAAATGGCTGATTAAATGGTTTTACAATAATCGTCTTAGAATTGGATTTTGCATTATCCTTTACATAAAATTCATTTATAGAATCATCTATAACTGGAACCTCATAGCTTACTAAATCATTACTAATGTGCAGCTTCCAAGCATCTTCGTTCAACGTATTCACATATATTCGAGTAGCATTAGTTATCTTTAAGTCAAAACCAAAAAGGTCTGTAATCCTTGCACTTATACAACAATACTTATTCTCATCACGTATAGTTTCGTCTAAGAAATTTTTTAACTGATATACGTCCATTTCATCATAATCTTTTGTACTTATTTCGTCTGTATGAATAATCATTAGAGACATAATATGACCATTTTTAAGGATACATGAAATATATAATGTATCAATTTCTGCATCATAATTACTTTTTACAGATAAAATATCTTCCTTTTTAAGGTTATACGCTATATCATCGAACATAGTACATGACTGCGAAAACCCATAACTATCCTTATACTCTGTAAATTTATTAATCTGAATACTCATAATAAGATGTCCCTCTTCTGTATACTCTCTTAGTCTTGTAAGCTCAAAATTGTTTACTGAATTGAATAAGTCCTTTAACTCCACTTTCTGTCCGTTTGCAACTGCTTTTACAATTTTGTTCATAATAATTTTCCTCCGTTTATGCTTATTTTGTTATACTTGCAACCAATCTATCACGCATGGTTGATTTTGGTTTCTGTGGTTTTTCGACTGGTTTAGTCGCTAAAAAGTTAATGTTCATATCCATTGATAAATCATCATCTTCCATGACCTTTTTAACTCTGTCTTGCTCCGCTTTGATTGATTCAGCCAACTTATTAATAAAGTTTTTTGGGAATGATAGACCTGCCAAATAAAGCACTGTATCCTCTGTCTTACCATACCCGCAATAGTAATCAATCGGCTCACCGACAACATTAATAACATCGGCAACATCAATAGTATCTTTTGTATCTGGCTGTGATAAGCCGATATATTTGACTCGCTTATTAGGTTCAAGTGATACATAGATTCCTTCATTAATAGTGGAAAGTAAATCTTCCTTTGTTCCTGTTGCCTTATGGATCATTGCTATACCAGGAGTCTCTAACAATTTTTTCTGCTCTGCTATGTCAATCACACCTCTAATCGAAGTATTATTTGCCACATTAATATAGGCTTCAAACAAATTTGCAAAGCTACGATTGATTGAGAACTTGTCCTCTCTCTGATTGTTGTCGAGTATAAAGATAGAGCATAACTCGTTCTTTATCTCTATAATCTCTGATAAAGCCTCATATGTGTTGATTCTAGCTTGCAATGATTCATTCATTGAAGGAAGTATGATAACAAGACCAACTTTCTTGTTTGGATTTTCAGCTATTACAGATGCCAAAAATGTTCCAAGCCCCGAACCTGTACCGCCTGCAAGTGAATACACAACAAAGATATACTGCTCTGTAATCTGATTATCAAGCGTATTCATAACATCATCAACCGACTCCGCTAACACTGCTTTTGCTTTATTTCTGTCTTTGCTTGCTCCCTCGCCATTTGAGATATGTAACTTGTTAGGACTATCAATTAAATCCAAGTCCTGCTTTGCAAGATTTATATAGTAGGATTTATAATCCTTGCGCTCCAACATCTTTACGACATTAGCACCTGCTGCACCTACTGCAATAAACCTTATGTCATTTTTCAATTCATTACTCATGTAATAAGATTCCTTTCATTTCTTTTCCTGTTGCTGTAATGTAAAACATATCAGCTTTGTTACTTTTCAGTTTAGAGGTTACATAACCTAAATCACGTAATCCCCACACTTTTCGATTGATTGTGATTTGTGAATAGGTATGTTCTTCTTCTGTATTAATCACGCTTCCAATCTCACGAAGTGTCATGCCAGTACCCGGTGTTGTTGCATTGTTTTCTTCCAGAACTGCCAAGATACATAACTGTAACTTATCAATTTCCACCCATTTTCACCTCTTTTCAATACATGGACGATAGCCAATCAAATCATGTGAATGTAAAAAATTTTAGGCATTTCAGCCTTCATATATACATTCTCTCTTTTTCATTGACTTTTTGTGTAATTGTTAATGTTCAAAACATTTGTTCTATTATCAATATAATAAAACTGTTGCGGATTACTCCACGATTCATAAAATATTTTTGGAAATTGTGAGCGAATTGCTCAAAGACTTTTTTATTTGATATTTTCAAACATATCTGCTATAATGAATTTTGCGTTAATACATAAGTGCAGATTCAAGTCTGTGCAATTTCTATGGATGTTGGTAGCATCCATATATTGAAGTCGATGTTGGTAGCATCGGCTTCTTTATTTTTATGAGATAATAATATCATCATTTTGATTATATGTCAATACTCATTTTGATTATATTTTATATAAATCATTTGATTATTTATAACTCTTATGCTACAATATTAAATATGGAGGTTCTATATATGACTAATGACAATAAACCTCAAAAGAGGATTAGTGATATTATTCGCAAACTTTTAACATCATCTGAAGTATCCATTAAAAAAGCTGCGTTATACCTAGATTGTACGGAACAATCTTTTAGAAATAAATTATCTCGAGATAGCTTTTCATTAAGAGATTTAATTATTTTATGTTATTTATGTAATGCACGTCTTATATTAGAGTATGATTCTCAAGATACAGAAGATGAATTGGAATTTTTTAATCCATCTGAATATCTTCCAGAAAATGATTATAAACGCATTCATAAAATCCAAGAACAAAATTTAAAACAAAATTTTGCGAATATGATGATTCAATTATCTAAAGAATTTTCAGAAGAAGAATTAGAAAAAATGTCATCAAAAGAATTACTCGACTTGTTGATTCAATCTACCAAAAAAAAGCTTCACCAAACTCCCTATCCAGATGACAATACTCAATAACCCTATTAAAGCCACCAGAGATTAACTCCGATGGCTTTCTTTTATGTCATATTTTCCTGCAATGTGCTGTTCATAATAATATTGCTTACCATAGTTCTGTATGTCCTGTGTGGCTTTTACACGGTCTATCTCGTAACCTTCTAGTAAAATTCTGTTGCTTGATTTATATTCATCCATATGCAGCAGTGCGCTTCCTACCATTATTAATATGATTGCTGCTATAAGCTCCATTGTTGTCTCCTTTGTGGTTTTGTCTGTGGTGTTTCCACAATATATAATTCTCTGTTTGCATCAACAATTTCTGGCTATCGAACACTATACACTATGATTAGTTCGATTGGACGCTACAAGAATCCCTTATAATTCAAGGCTGATACTTATATAATTGATTCGAGCTTGAGTTCGATAATCAGCTTGTTATTTAATTAAATCTTGATTTAATATTATTTGTATTTTTATTTGACAGTCAAACTATCATCTATAATCTTTCTTTATAAATAAATTATCTCGAAAAGCAGAAAAAGCATCCTTTTCAGGACACTTAATCTGTAACAAATCAATACAAAGCATGAGGTACTCATACTGTGCTTATATATAATAACACATATTTCTATGTGATACTATCAGTTTTTGAAAATAGTATTTTCTTAGAGTTTCCTATACAACCGCAGCTCGTAAATTAGCAATTCTCATTGACTCTATCCATATCAATGTATCAAAGAAAAAATGCTTTATACTATCATATCCCTGTAAAACATTTGCATTTGTACTTGTATGTAACCCCAAATCTTGATCATCATATATATATGTATTTACCATCATCACATTTGTTTTTGTATACACTTCTACGCTAATACATACTTCAAAATCTTTTGGATATAACACTTGCTGAGTTTTAAAAAAATTTTCAGAAAGCATATTGTTAATTATTTTCTCTAAATTTCTTTTGATACTAAAAGGTACATCTATATCTTTATCAATTAAAAATCCAATAAGCTGCTCTTTTATGTCGAGATATTCCTTATCACTCTTTAAATTTAAATCTTCTAATCTGTATTTTGGCTGTTCCATAATCTTAATACCTTCCTGGTCTTTTAATCTTTTCCTCGATGATACTTTTACCTATTGTGAAAAACTGATATATTGCTAGTGGTATGAATATTAAAAGAATTTTTATTGTAACATTGTCTACAATCATAGATGCGACCAAACCGCACATCCATAGGATCATTCCTATATAGAATCCATATGTAAAGATTTTTAATTTTCTCTTCATTTAATACCTCTCGTTCTTTCTAATCTTCTCTAGCTTTTCCTTCTTTTGGTTCTTATATCTTACCTTTGCTCTCGGTTGATATTTATTGCAGTGCTGACAATAATGAGCATGATCCGCTTTTCTACCCTTAGTACAAAGTCCTGCACATACATAATATAAGCAAGGTGTCTGTCTATCTGTTGCCATTACTCTACCTCCATATCGTCCATAATATCACGAAGATTTTGAATATCCGACTTAATAAAGTATGCCTTGCCTTTAATATCAAGTGGATTTCCATTCTCACATGCAAGTAATATTCTTTCTTCCATGAGTCGGATGCCAGTTTTGATTCCGTCTGCAACACCTTTATCATATTTTTCTTTTAACATTGTATCAAGTTTCTTTTCGTCTACTAATAACATAAATAGCTCCTTTCTGAATGCGTTTCTTCTATATTAATGTGTTCTTATATTAGCTTGATATGCTTTTGTAGTGCATCCTCAATCTCATGCGATTGTAGTCCTATATATCTTTGGGTTGTAACTGTTGAGGAATGTTGCAGCAGTACACGCACCAAGTTAATATCATAATTATTGTTTACATAGATACTTGTCGCAAAATACTTTCTAAATGAATGTGAACCGATTCCCTTAAGCTCCAAGTAATCACATGTAAGTTTCAAATGCTTTGTAACAGCTCTTTCAGATATATCAAATAGTTTTGCATTTGGATGTATATTGTTTTCTAGTGCATATGACTGAATGTAAATGTATATATCTGTTGGTACTGTAAACTCTCTCCGCTTTTGCGTTTTCTGTTCTATGATGTTGAGTCTGTATCTATCACCATCTCTTATTATGTCTGATAGCCTTAAATGTAATATGTCACTGATTCTAAGTCCAAGATTTGCTTCAAGTGATAAGGCTGTAGCAACTCTGTTATTTGGCTTTACAATATGACCATCTGAACAGATAAAACCCTGTCGAATTGTTGTTATAATTAGTTTGTATTGCTCCTCTGTCAATGCGACAGTTTTCTTATTCAATATATCACCGCCTTAAAAGTTCCTATTATTGACAATATTTAGTTCTTATTTCCATTGATTTATTTGATAGCTTCCAGTAAACCGCACCAATAAAGGAAAGTTCCATTTCCGTAACAGATTAGGTACTAAATTTTTTATTGTCATTTCTGTTGTACTATCTTATACTATCAATGTAATAAAAACACTTTCAATTTCTCCACACTTCCAATATTTTTTTAAATAAATTTTATGAGGTAAATAATGAATATAGAAATACACGAGCATAATCGCTTCAATGAGCTTTTACATAAGATACATAATAATATAGAAGATACTGCGTTTAAATTGCTTTTAAGCATTCCAGAAGATATGATTCCAAGCTCCCTTATGAATTGGACTGAACATTATATTGATAAACGTATGAATGAGTTACACTATCAGCTTATTCGTGACAACTGGCGCAGTGTAGAGCTTGAGAAAGCAGCAGTACAACTTAATAGCAAAAATTAAAATAAACACCTTTGGATTTTTCCATTGGTGTTTATTATTGAACATTTGTTTTGCATATGATATAATCGTTTATGTAATTGAACAGAAGGTTGGATGTGATTTTCCGATTGTTAGATGCCCTCTAGTATTACAAAAGGAGGGTGATGCCCTATGAGTTTAGATAATGTATTAACTCTTCTACTCGTCATATTTGCGGCTCTGTCATACATAGACAATCATAATAATAAAAAGAAATAGCATCCCCAACCCTCGCAAAGTTTAGGATGCTATTCTTATTAGTTTTTCTTAACTGAGGGTAAATCGGAGTCATATCCGATTCACTTTCTAAGTAGATTATACATGAGGGTGCCTGAGAAATCAAGTACCCTTTTTAATTATCCTGTGATTCTGCTTGCTTCTTTGCGTTCCTTGCCTTTGTTGCTTCTGACTTCTTCTGTGCAGCCTTTTTCTCTTCTTCTGTCATATTTCGCTTTGATTTTCCTTTTTCATCTTC
>OLNY01000341.1_pt1 | contig 45110 bp, 57 predicted proteins | sample 1671981 | NCBI WGS metagenome assembly OLNY01 (sample SAMEA3136632, study PRJEB25190) | human gut metagenome | biome: human gut; feature: human-associated habitat; material: faeces | place: Austria | collected 2013
AATCTGACCTGTGAACCATTTGTCAAACTTGTAAAGAATGCTATTGATTGGGTTTTATAGCATTAATAGAGCGTCAAATTACAGTTTGTCGAACAGTTACAACAAAATATTATTGAGCACAGTCAAGCAAAAGCTTGGCTGTTTTTTTATGTGAAAAAATGGAGTGTGAAAAAATTGAAAACCTACATCTACCCCGAAAACTTAAGGGCTACGGTAAAGCTGTGGTTCTGGAATGTCCGTGATTTTATCATAATCTGCGGCGGAATAATTCTGTCGGTTGTGGTTCTGGTAAACCTGTGGAATGTCCTGCCTTTTGCGGCGACTGCCTGCTTTGCTTTTCTCTCGCTTCGGGTTGACGAAACGGCGATTATGGACTATATTTTTAATGCTGCGAAGTTTTTTCTGACCTCGCAGCAAATTTTTTATTGGACGAAAGGAGCATAAAATTTTATGACAAAAAGGAAAAATAACGGCGTTCAAGGTCTTATCGGCTTTGAACGCTTTACTCGTTTCGGAGTAAAAACCGACAAAGCCGAAATAGCATTTTTCAGCGTAGAACCCACCAATATTTCAGTGCTTTCAGCGGCTAATATTGACGTGAAGATACATCATTTGATGATGCTGTTAAGCACGATACCGGACTTTGAAATTCTTGCTTTGGACTCTTGCGAGTGTTTTGATACAAACAAGATGTACGTCAAAAAGCGTTTGCAGACCGAGCAGAACGAAGCTGTGCGAAAACTTTTGCAAGCGGACTATGATTTTCTCGACGGGATCCAAGTGGAGATGTCCTCTGCAAGACAGTTTATTTTTGCGGTAAGGTTCAGGCGAGAAAAGGACGAGCAGATATTTAACACGCTTAATCGTGTTGACAAAGCAATCGCAGAACATGGATTTACGGCAAAACGAATGGGCAAGTCTGACATCAAACGTATGCTTGCACTGTACTTCGGGACAAGCATATCGGGCGAGGAAATCCCCGATATTGAGGGAGAAGCGGAATTTAATTTGGAGGAATTGCATGAGAATTAATTTACGAAAAAAGAAAAATCTGACGGACGAACAGCTTGAAATTATCGACGCAAAGGACTTTTTTGACCGCACCGTTCCGGGTATAATCAGGTTCTACACCGATCACTACATCTGCGGAAACTTTTACAAGTCCTGCTGGGCGGTAACGGAGTATCCGACCTCAACGGAAGAAACGGCTATCCTTGCCCACCTTGCCGACAGAAATGGAGTAACGCTTCGCATTTACAACCGCCTTGTGACGAGCATGGAGCAGAGAAAAATTTTTCAGCAGGCAATGCGGAAAAATCATATGATGACCACCACAAACGATGTAAACGAGAGTATAAAGGCTCAGGATAATATCAACGACGTTGTAGAGCTTTTGAGTGAACTTCGCCGCAATAAAGAACCACTTCTGCATACGGCTGTGTTTATTGAATTGAAAGCAACAAGTGAGGAAAAGCTTAAAGAATTGCAGGCGGATATATCTATGGAATTAACACGCTCAAAGATATCTGTGGACAGGCTTTTGCTCCGTCAGAAAGAGGGTTTTTTATCGGTTTTGCCGACTGGCAATAACGTGTTCGCAACTCAGTTTGAACGTGTTCTTCCTGCAAGCTCTGTGGCTAATCTCTACCCTCTAAATTACTCAGGAAAGACCGACGAAAACGGCTTCTATATCGGCAGAGATAAGTACGGCTCGAATGTTCTGGTGGACTTTGATAAGCGTACCGAGGACAAGACAAATTCCAATATTCTTATCCTCGGCAACAGCGGTCAGGGCAAGTCCTACTTGATGAAACTTTTGCTGTGCAATCAGCGTGAGGCAGGCAAATCTATCCTTTGCTTAGACCCTGAACACGAATATGAGGAACTGTGCAACAATCTTGGCGGCACATACATTGATATGATGTCGGGCGAATTTATGATAAATCCGCTTGAACCTAAAGCGTGGTCGGAAAATTCTCGCTTTGGAAATCAAGAAAAGGAAACCAATGACAGCCCTGAAACATTCCGAAAAGTAACCCGTTTAAGTCAGCACATTAGCTATCTAAAAGACTTTTTCAGAGCCTACAAGGACTTCACCGACGCTGAAATTGACACAATTGAAATTATGCTTATGAAGTTGTACGCAAGATTCGGAATTGATGATTTTACCGATTTCAATACGCTGAACAGCGATGACTATCCCGTAATGTCAGACCTGTACGAGTTGATTGAAAAAGAATTCATGGCGTTTGATTACGAGAAAAAGCACCTATACACCGAAGAAATGCTGCAGAATATCTGTCTGGGACTACACTCCATGTGCAAGGGTGCGGAAAGCAAGTACTTCAATGGTCACTCCAACATCAAGGACTGCGAGTTTATCTGTTTCGGAGTGAAAGGTCTTATGGACACTAACAAAAGGCTTAAGGATACTCTGCTGTTTAACATTCTCAGCTATATGAGCAATCAACTGCTCGGCAGAGGAAATACAGTTGCCGCAGTAGACGAGCTGTATTTGTTTCTCACAAATATGACGGCGATCGAATATATCCGCAACGGCATGAAACGTGTTCGTAAAAAGGAGTCCTCGTTTATTCTGGCAAGTCAGAATATCGAGGACTTCCTGCTGCCTGAGATCAAGGAGTTCACCAAGCCGCTGTTCAGTATTCCGTCTCACCATTTTCTGTTCAACCCCGGTAATATTTCGCCGACTGCATTCATTGACACCCTGCAGTTGGAGGAGTCGGAATATGCTTTGATTAAGTATCCCGAACGTGGCACTTGCCTTTACAGGTGCGGAAACGAGAGATATTTGTTACAGGTCATCGCTCCGCAGTACAAGGCTGTGTTGTTTGGAAACGGTGGTGGTCGGTAATGTCTGCAACGGTTGCGGCGGTTCTGAAAAAGATAGCAATATATATTCTGGGCGACGAAAAGAAACGAGGTAAGCTGTTTGCTCTGATCGGGAGTATCGCCGCAGGATTTATTGGACTGATGTGCCTGCCTGTAGCTGTGCTGTCATCAATGGGCAGTTTGGAGATTGAAACTCCCGAAGTCGACCGTAGTATGTTCACTGATTCCGCTTTTATGGCAACGCTTGATGAGGATCAGCAGTCGCAAATTGCTGAATTTCAAAGTCAAGGTGAAGCCATCGCAGCTGTTATGTCTGCGGTCGGTTTGCCCTCGGAAACCATAAAGGCACAGCTGATTTATTACTCATATTTTGATGAAAATCCGCTGTCGGACTTCACAGAATACGCAAGTCTGTTCGCTAACGCAAACGATGATATCGCACTGCTTGAAAGTATAAATGCAACCTATGGTATTGAAATCCCTTACGATGATTTCATGCGTTCGTACACTTGGACGATGAACACAACAATCAATGAGTATATGTTTACGGACAGCACAACCAAAAACTGTGCGGACATGGCGGCTTGGGCGGAGAATGCGTATGTGTCCAGCTGGGGATTTAAGCAGGGTGCAATCGGAAATCGTGACTATGTTGACCGCATCAGATATGCTGATAATGCAGGGCTTATGCTTGGTTTTCTGAACTATGATCCCACGGAAAAGGTGTTCAGTTCCGATTACAATACGCTTGTTTTCACCGAGCAAGGCAGTCTTGATACCATGCCTGAGGTCGCAGGTATAGGACTGTTTGACGGAAGTCAGCACGGGATATATGTGGGTGACGGCGAGGTGATTTACTGTTCCGAATCAGTAGGATATGTGACAAAAGACCTCGTTTCAAACGGCGGTTGGGTAAGTTGGTGTACCTATGAGGGCGTGGATTATCCGCAAGAAGTTTTGGATTTGATTGACGGAACGGAGGTTGATTCGGAAAATGACAGCGGTGAAAATTCCGCAGAAAACTAATTTGAATGGAGTGTGATATGATGAAAAAATTGGTTTCGGTATCGGTAAGCGAGGAAAAATTATCGGCAATTGAAATGTATTTAGAGCAGAAAAATACAACGCTTTCGGCTGAGCTTGAAAAGTATGTTGAGCAGATTTACAGCAAAAATGTACCTCAAAACGTCCGTGATTTCATTGACATGATGTCGGCAAAAAAGCCTGCAAGAAAGCCGAAAAGCTCCTCGCCTGCCGAAACGGAAAAGCTGTCTGAGCAGTAACTCGCCGCAGTTCGCACAGTGTCGCATCGTGAGGCAAAGTAAGGCGGTGGGTGGGGTAAGTTTACCATAGGAGGGGTTGAACGGCTTTGTGGGCATTTGTCGCAAAGTTTGAGAATGGTGGGAATCAGGAGATTTCGGGTGGGTTTATGAGGGCAAAGCCAATAGGATTGGCTTAAATATTATATTGCAGGTTAAAGTTTGGTCGCTTGAAGCGACCAAACAGACACATCGTCGAGCAAAGCTCGCCGATTTTGCGAGGTTTTACAAGCCTTGATAAAATGGAGTCAAAAAAGGAGGTTTACGAAAGTCATGGAGTCAAAAGTACAAAAAATGAAAAAAAGCACCGATGTTGCAGAAGAAAACGATGGTGTCACAGCAGAAAAAATCAAGTTTCCGTTGTATGTATTTCCCGAGACTATGAAAACGGTTGATATCTTATACAAGTCGGATAACTGCTCTTCACGCACGGAGTCTATGGAAAAGGCAATCAGATTTTACTGCGGTTATCTTTTGCAGAACAAGCCTGAGCTTGTGGATTATCTTGCTCCGCAGATTGCAACGATAACAGAGGGAATTGTAAAAGGCACGGAACAGAGGCTGTCCCGTGCCTTATTTAAGGTTGCTGTCGAACTTGGTGCGATTACACATATGCTTGCCGCAGTGCATGACATTGACGACGATACAATGATAAAACTCCGTGCTATGTGTACAGATGAGGTTAAGCGGATCAACGGTATCATTAATTTTGAAAAGGCGGTGAGGTATCAGAGAGGTTAATAAGAAAAATGGCTCATTGTATCTTATGAATGGATACAATGAGCTGTTTTTATCAATCGATGATAACTACAAATTATCGGAGGATGTTTACAATGACTCATTATCAATTTTCACAGATATTTTTAGGTTTTGCTGCAAAAGATAGATATACTGTTGCCGAATCTTTATTGTATCATTTAGAGAATTATGGCGTGCCTGTATGGTATGATAGACATGATTTAATAATTGGAGATAATCGACAAAAAGAAAATTTTGAAAAAGGTATTATAGAAAGTAAATATGCAATTATCATTTTTTCAGAAAATACAGAAGATTGCTTTTGTCTAAACGAAGAAATTGATGTTATATATAATATGCACAAAAAAGAAGAAATTAGAGTATTCCCGATATTATTTAACATTACATTTGAAGATCTACCACAAAAGTATAAATGGATAAAAGAATTGATATACAGAGAAATTAGTGACAAATCAGGAAGTGCAATTACTGTTAGCAGTATTGTTTGTCGTTATTTAAAAGATATATCCGATTCTCTTCCGCATAAAAAATTATATGATTTTACTAGTATTAATTTAAAATGCGATAAAAATGGATACATCAAAGAATTGCTAAAGCAATATTATAGTATTGACCACCATAATCTTAACTCGAGATTAACTATTTTATATAGTGTGTATCTTTTCATAAAAAGCAGCATTACATATCAGCAAATTGTATCGATAAAACCGATAGAGTGGCTATTCAGCATAACTAAGTTGGATTTAAAGATAGATTTTAAAGAATTGCGAATTGCTGAAAACAATCTAATAATTTTACTGAATATTATAGATGACTATTATACTCTGCAATAATTTGTAATACAATGTCTGTAATCTTTATAGCGTCTCTGGATTTTCCAAGTACGTCTATGTATTTTTCTAAATAGGGATATTGCGTTATATTATTAGATATATCATTGTATATTTTTCTCGATTCAAAACCAGAACTTCCTATTGGAATTATTACTTTTCTGTTTTTCTTTGCAATTTGATATTCATTCCAAACCCCGATGGAATTATGTTCTTCATTTCTGCGTTTTGAATCACCAAACAAGAAAATTACGAATTGACATTGATCAATAAGATTTTCTCTATGATTGTGTATTTGTTGTTCTGACATATGCTCAGCAAAAGGCCTCATTTTTAAATGGTGTTCAATATTTGTAATATGTACTTCTGAAAGATAATTTAATCCATAGCCGCTTATATAATTACCAAGTTTATATCCCATACCGGAATAAAGTTGATATTTTTTCAACAATCGATAAGTTAGTTCCTTGGCAAGCTCGTTTGCGAATTTATCATCATCATCATTAAGATTAATAAATGAGCCTGAAATAAAAACACGATATGAACGTATCTTGTTAGCCAGTCGATTTAAAATGTTAGGAATTTCATTATTGGATTTGACTTGCAAAACTTTGATATGGTATCTTGTTTCTAAATCTTTTATAAACGCCTTGTGTTGACAAGTATTTTTCTTTTCTATAATTGTATAATGAAAGTTGTTTTTATCATTTAAATAGGTGGAAATAAATGAAAGACATGATAATACTATTGTATCCGAGAAACTATAACCCAAAAACAAAAATGTATTAGATATAAGTTCCTTTTTAAAAAAAGTAAGCAGTAATTGATGATTATCATTATATTTTTCAATATCAGCTTTAGTTATTACTATATTATCAGAATCGCTAACATCACCATTTAATTTATAGATGGTAACATCTGTTTGAGGAACTAAACTGACTAAATCGGAATCTCGGATTATTTTATTAGAAATAATCCTGCGTTTTGATAAGTTATCTTCGATTACTGAATCATAGTTTGTTGTCCATATGTTTTTGAAATTTAAATCCATTATTGAATTTAATAGTTCGCTTTCAAATTCAAAATTTTTGTTCAATACGGATTTTACTATCGTTTGCAACGCTGTTTTTCCATATCTATTTGAAAAGTATTGTGCTATCGAAAACAAATCCGTATCTTTTGTGATTTTTATATTCAATTTGTGAGCGCATTCTTCCAACAGCTTACCCCAACTTGGGAATCCGACACTGCAAGAACTACCTGCCCCTAAAAATAAGGATGATTCATCTCTAATAATATGTTCTGCCATCTCATTTATAAACTCTTTTTCATTCATACTATCCTCACCATAATTTGTAGTTATCACTTATTAAACTTTTTCACCATAAATATATCACCAAATTCCTAAAATGTCAATTTAATCTGACAAAATTCGTGAATTTCCACAAATTGTTGTAATTTGTCAAATGTTAAAAACTCTGATATAATAGATGTAATTTAAAATCAATAAAAAGAATAGTTCTTGGCTAATTTGTTTAATTTGACGAAAATGCCAAATCTACTTATACAAAAATAAAGGAGTTTTCCATTATGTTTGAATACAAATTGCACATTGACGAATTTATAAATTATTGCCGTTATCACAAAAAGCTCAGTGAGAAAACGATCCGAGCGTATAAAATCGACTTGTCGCAGTACGGAGATTTCTCGGACGAGCTTTCAAAACAGGCTTTGTGGGACTACATAGAATACCTCAACAAAAAGTACAAACCCAAAACTGCCAAGCGTAAGCTTGCAACGCTCAAAGCGTTTATTCACTTTCTGCTACTGCAGGATCTTATAGACTTTAATCCGTTTGACAAACTGGAAACAACGATAAAAGAGCCTTTGCTGCTGCCGAAAACCATTCCCCTTGGAGTTATAGCTAAACTAATATCTTTTTCGTATCAGCAGATTGTGTTTGCTAAAAGCGATTATCAGATTCGCAGTGCAGTTCGTAATACAGCAATTCTCGAATTGCTTTTCGCTACAGGAGCTAGAGTGGCGGAGATTTGTACTTTGCGTTCAGATAATGTTGATCTGTTAGGGAACTCGGTTAAATTCTATGGTAAAGGCTCAAAAGAACGTATTATACCTATTGAAAATTTTGCGGTACTCAGTATTCTTAGAAAATATCATTCGTTATTTGAAAAAGAGATTCCAGATTCGGGATATTTTTTCGTCAACAAGCTGGGCAGACGAATGACAGAGCAGTCTGTTCGCAATATGATAAATTTCTATTGCAAACAGTGCGGAGTAGATATGCATATAACGCCCCATATGTTCCGACATTCTTTTGCAACTTTTCTTTTGGAAGAAGATGTTGATATCCGCTACATACAGCGAATGTTGGGACATAGTTCAATAACTACAACTCAGATTTATACACATGTTACGTCTGCAAAACAAAAAGAGATACTTAAAACAAAGCATCCAAGAAACAAACTGAATATTGGTTAGGAGGAGATACTATAGCTTTATCGCAAATAATCGTAACAAGCCGCTACCTAAAAAGCGGTACGCAGAAAAGCAAAAACAAACGTAAAAATTATACAAAGTACATCGCAACCCGTGAAACGGTTGAAGTTCGTGACCAAAACATTATGGATAGAAATGATAACGCTACAAAGAATCAAGAACAGCTTTTAAACGATCTGCTTTCAGATTTTCCCGAAGCTAAAAGATACCTTGAGTATGAGGACTACACTGCGAACCCTACTGTAGAAAACGCTTCGGAACTAATCAGTTCAATCATTGAGCGCAATTCTGACGTCATCGGAAACCGTCAGAATTTTGTCGGATACATGGCTATGCGGCCGGGAGTTCAGAAAAGAGGCTCTCATGGTCTTTTCAATGAAAAAGATGAACCGATAATTCTTGACAGGGTAGCTAACGAAATAGCAAATCACAAGGGTAACGTCTGGTCGCACGTCATTTCTCTGCGCAGAGAAGATGCAATTCGTTTGGGGTATGATAACTCTGAAGCATGGCGGCAGCTTGTTATGCGTCACATTTCAGATATTGCAAAAAATCAGAAAATTTCATTATGCAATTTAAAATGGTACGCCGCATTTCATGACACGACTCATCACCCGCATATTCATCTGCTTGTTTATTCCGAAAATACAAAGGAAGGATTCTTAACAAACGAGGAAATTAATAAGATTCGTTCAGCTTTTGCAAACGATATATTTCACGATGATTTGCAGTCCATATATCAGGAGCAGACATTAAGCCGTGACGAATTGAAAGCAGTATCAAAAACGGAGTTTGAAAGTGTTGTCAGAAAAATTCAGCAAAGCGATTTTGAAAATCCGCAGCTTGAAAATCTTATCCGCAAACTATATTCTCAGTTACAGAATGTTAAAGGCAAAAAAGTATATGGATATCTTCCTCAGGAGGTCAAAGAAACAGTCAACAGCATTTTTTCGGAACTTGCAAATGACGATAATATCCGTCAGCTTTATGAAAAATGGTGCAGTTTGGAGAGCTTGAAATACAAGACCTATACGCAAAAAGAAAAAGAACTGCCGCCATTGGTTGATAACAAAGTTTTTCAGCCTGTGCGGAATATGATAATCAGAACTGTGCTTGACATGAATTATCCTGTCATTGATGTAGAAATTGAAGAACCCGATCCAACAGAACAATTTGAGAATGATGACTTTTATGTTGATATTTCTCCACAGTTCGATGAATCTGAGCAATCCGAAAATGATAAAGTGACATTTTCAAATAACGATGATCTGACAGCCGAAGATTTCATTTGGAGTGGTGAAAATGCGGTAACAGTCGATGTTGATGACGCTCCGAAAAGCAAATATTACCTCAAGTGGAGTAGTTCCTACAAAGAAGCCTGCAAGCTGATTTATAACAAGCAATCAAAGCTTGAAGATTTTCAAAAAGCGGAGCAGCTTTTGCTTAACGAATTAGGGGCAGGTAATGTTCTTGCGATTCACGATTTGGGAAAACTTTATTCCACGGAAAAGCTTGGTGCAAAAGAGGAAGAAAAGTCATCCTCATTCTACGAAGAAGCATTTCAGGGTTTTATGGAGATCGAGCCGGATTCTGATTTTATGTTTCCTTATGAGCCGAAATTTGATGGGCAGATTATGAAACCCGTGAATATGCGTTCTTACGTTTGGTATCGCATAGGCAAAATGCATTGCTATGGGTTGGGAACAGAACAGGATTACGCTCAATCATTTGAATGGTTCTTGAAATCAGCTCATGAAGGCAACAAATTCGCACAATACAGTCTCGCCAATTTATATTACTACGGCAACGGTGTGGAAAAAGACTTGTCTCAGGCGTTTTGGTGGTATCGCAAATCATCTGAACAGGGTCAGCCTTATGCTTCTTATGCTGTCGCTCAGATGTACAGCAAGGGCGAATATGTTGCTGAAAATAAAGAAACCGCACAGAGATATTACAAAGCGGCATTGTCAGGATTTCTTGAACTCGAAAGCAAGGATCAGGCTGATGATAACTTATATTACAAATTGGGCGCTATGTATAAAAACGGTCTTGGAACTGAGATTGATATTCCTAAAGCCATCGAATATTTTGAAAAATCCACTGAAAATATGTGGTCAACTTATCAGCTCGGCAGGCTTTATCTTTTCGGTGCAGAGGAACTTGAAAAAGATAAGGAAAAGGCTGTGGAGTGGCTCACAAAGTCCGCAAATGACGGAAATGAGTATGCTCAGAATATGCTTGACAATATGGCACAGTTTGAAAACACTATACTTGCAAATACGATCTTCGCTCTGTTCGCTAATCTCTGCAAGTGTATTGAAGATGACTATACACAGAAGTATAAGTCGGTCAGACATACAGTCGACAGCAGACTGAGGAGAATGATAAGGCAAAAGAAACAGTCGTTTGGAATTAAGGACGAGCAGTCTCAGAGTTATGAGCAATCATAATTACTGCCAAACATTTATAGAATATACTGTAACAGGTGGTTGCAAATATGTATTTGATATTAAAAAAGACTTTAATATGCTGGAAAACGGAGTTCACAATTGTTTATGGTAAAATAGAAATGCAGAAAAAGGGCTCCAAAAATACACAACAGGGGCGCTCCTTCTATGCGCAAACCGAGCCCCCACACGTTAATCTTGTGCTGACCGGGCTATGCACTTTTTCGAGCCCATTTTATGCACTTTTTGCTTGACAAACACAGTGGACAGTTTTTAAGAATATTTTACTCTGCTCTTGCATGGCGTTTGAACTTAATGATTAGTTAATTTTAAATAAAAGTCGTATAATCAGTCAAATATGATAATATAGTTGACAAAATGTAAATTATTAATGAATTCTAAAATTTACTTGACAAATATTTCAAGGCGAAGTATAATAAAAAAGTGTAAATATAGTCAAAAAGGCATCTTATTATGTGAAATAAATGTTTTTCTTGTTTGACTTAATTATGATAAGAGGAGTGAAACGCTATGACACCGGAAGAAGCTTCTCAGTTGTATAATATAGAACAAAGAAATTATTATGATTACTGTGGTTATATTCAGTCGTAGTATATAGAAGAGTTCAAGGTGGAACAGCGCCAAAGTTAACTGATACATCTACACCTGGACGAAGTTATGAATTGCCAGCACCGTGGTCTGAATGGATAGAGGAAGCTGCTACTAATGTAAAGATTATAAAATAGCATTAAATGGAGTGTGTGTAATGGATAATAAAATGCGTATAGTGGCGGAAGAATTTGAAAATACAACTACTGGAGAGAAAGTAACCGGTGTAACGGTTATGATTGATGGAAAGTTAAGACAGGTCTTTGATATTATGATTGCAAAAAGTGGTTATAACAAGAGTTATTTGGAAATGTTGCAGGAGGTACTTGTTTTAGGAATAGATGAGTATATCAAGAAATTGAAATAGTATATTCAATTACTTATCGTTGGTATTTTAAACCTGTGGTTCAAAACTCGGAAACGCTATCCAGACAACAGCAAAAGTCAGCGGAACGATCTCTAACGGCATGGACGGATTTGATATGTTGTCAATGGGGTTGGGAATGATAGATCCCGATAATCCGTTAACGGCATTGAACAATAAGCTGCATCAGAGCGATATTTACAATGGTTTCCAGATGGGCGTGAGTATGCTTTCATCCTTCAGTGGTGCAGCATCACAGAATATGGCTTGCTTTATTGCAGGAACGATGGTGCTTACAACAGCAGGTCTTGTTGCAATTGAGAGGCTTAAAGCTGGAGATGTTGTTATTTCAACGAACCCCGACACGCTTGAAACCGCATCTAAAACTGTTCTTGAGACTTATGTGCGCAAAGTGGACAAGCTTGTTCATCTCACAATTAATGGTGAAGAAATTGTAACAACTGATAATCACCCGTTCTACGTTCAAGGCAGGGGTTTTATCAATGCAGGAAGTCTTCTTGTTGGTGATAAACTTATCAGCGTAAATGGCGAAGATTTGTTTGTTGAGAAACACTACATAGAGGAAACAGATGTACCCGTTGATGTTTATAACTTCCAAGTTGAAGATCATCATACTTACTTTGTTGGTGAATCTGCGGTTTGGGTGCATAATGATATGTGCCAACCCCAAAATGTCCCTGACGGTATGGGTCAATATAAGGATAAAAAAGGTCATCATCCAATGGCTAAAAAGGCTTTTGAAGGTGCAGAAGGATATGATTATACCCAAGCTTTAAGTATAAGCTCCGAAAAATTACTTAAGGATTTTGATGTCAAACATAGTACTATTACTGGGAAACAGGCTTCTTTATACAGGGAGTTTGCTAAAACAGGAAAAGAACTTACAATGAATGAAATGAAAAACATAGAGATCAAAGCAATGGTTCAAAGTGGTGTTCCGAAGGAATATGCAACTAAAACAGTAAATTCTGCAATTAAGCAGTTAAAGGATTCTGGAATCACTGCCCCAGTAAAAATTCCGTGGGGTTAAAAATCAAAATACACTACATGAATTAAGGAGAATATTATGAGCGAATTGAATGCTAATAAAGAATGTATATTAGATTATTTTGGTAAATGTGTCATAGAAGAAGTGTACGATAGAGCGTTATACGGTGCTAAGCGAACTTTAGAGCTTACTACTAAAAATCCTATAGTATTGGAAAAGTATTCAATATTTTCAGAATTAACGCAAGAACAAAAAAAGAAGTTATATGAACTTATAACAGAAACAACTGTGGATATTATTTATCGTTTTTTGGAAATGATTGAAGAACATGACGAAGAGTTTAAAATCATAATTGAGAACAGTAGCGGTAAATATAGTTTAACAGACATCAGTGAAAAAATGGGAAGTGAAATCGCTGATGTTGACTATGAGGACGGTTGGATTAGGCGGTTTTCTAAGATTTAATTGAAATATAAATCATCACAACCGATAATCGCCCCTTCTACGTTCAAGGCAGGGGTTTTATTAATGCAGGAAATCTGCTCGTTGGTGATAAACTTATCAGCGTAAATGGCGAAGATTTGTTTGTTGAGAAACATCGGGTTGAAGAATTTGACGAGCCTGCCACTGTTTATAATTTTCAGGTTGAAGATTATCATACTTATTTTGTTGGTGATTGTGCGGTTTGGGTGCATAACAAGAATTGTAAACCACGATCACCAAAATCAGATGTTGTAGAAAAAGGTGAAAACCTTGATGGTTCAATTACCTATACTAAGAATATAAATGGAAAAAATGTTCAAGTAACTTATAGTAAAGAAGGATATCCTGATTTTTCACCATTTTCACATCCGGATTATCCAGATCCTGTGGAGATTAATATGACTGGTAATAATTATAAGGACTTTAAAGCAGCAAATGAGAAAATTGGTCTAAGTGGCGCAAATCCACCAGACGGATACACGTGGCATCATTTAGAGGATGGTAAACATATGTTGTTGGTGGATTCGAGTGTCCATGATGCTACCTTGGGAGGTTTTCCTCATACTGGTGGTGCTTCAATTGTAAAAAATAATTAAAGGAGCAATGAGAAATGAGATTATTAAATTCTGCTGAACCTGTTTTATATGAGGATGTTTTAGAATTTGGAAATTATTTAGGTGTAAAGTTACCTGAAGATTATGTAGAGTTTATTGTTAATGCTAATGGTGGAACACCTGAACCAGATATGCTTTACGATTTTTATGATGAAGTTTCTGAACAAGAAAACACATCAGTAATAAGAAGGTTCTTTTCTTTTTTTCCAAATGTAGAATGCGAAAAGAATAATATTAAGTTCATTTATAATGTAATGAGAAGAGAGAAAACAATTCCGGTTGATATGATACCAATCGCAGATGATCCCACTGGAAATGTAATTTGCATATCATTATCTTCAAATGATTACGGTGCAGTATATTTTCTTAATCATGAATTCGAGGATTCTGATACAGGCTATTTGATGAAAAGTAAAATAACGGATTCTTTCAAAGTGTTTATTGAAAAATTGTATCCAGATGAGTGATAAAAGTAACATATAATGTGGAGAACGTGTAGGTTGTTATTAAGATTAAACAATTGGTATTTCACCGATAAAATGTTTTATATAAGAGAGGTTAATCAATGCAAAATAATGAACAGCTAACAGAACTCATATCCAACTCACAAATAGCCTTTTTAAATGGCGAGTTGCAGGAAACATTCAGCCTATACTCAACACTTATATGTTCAAAGCAGAGGATTTATCGAAGCAGGAAATCTTCTTGTTGGTGATAAGCTTATCAGTGTGAATGGTGAAGACTTAGTAATTGAGAAATTCTTCATTGAAGAAACTGCTGAGCCTGTTGACGTGTATAATCTCCAGGTTGAAGATTATCATACTTATTTTGTTGGTGATTGTGCTGTTTGGGTGCATAATGCCGAATGTGGCGGTTCTTATAAGGATGTCAAAAAGAAGAATGCAGAAGAAAACCACGGTAAAGCTAAGCGTGACCCAAAAGATGCACATCATATGCCAGCACACGATGCTTACCCAGATTATGTAAAAACTAGAATCGGTAAATATAATAAAAAAGCTAATGGTCCAAGTATTTCAATGGAAAATGCAGATCATACACAAACAGCAAGTTATGATAATAAGCCGGGTGCCAAAGCATATCGAGCGAAACAAAAAAAGCTTATTCAGGCTGAAAAATTCCAAGAAGCATTTGATATGGATGTTGCTGATATAAAATCAAAGTTTCCCGGCAAATATGATTTGAGTATCCAACAAGCGCAGGAGTGCTTAGATGACATAATTAAAAAGGTGAAGAGTTAAAATGAGCAAAAAATACGAATTAGTACCATATAAGAGTATTGGCGAATTTGTTTTTGGAATGAATCGTTATGACATACAGCAGATTTTAGGAAAACCAATCTCTTCTGGTAGATATGGTTTCCCAGTTGAAGACAGGTTTTTTGATGATTACGGTTTCTTTTACACAATGTTTAGTAATAAGAACCTTTTGGAAGCTGTAGAGTTTTTTCCTGAATTTACAGAAGAAGAAATTACATGGATTTATGGTAATGAAGTGATTGAGTTAAGTGCAGGAAGGAAAAATATTCTGAATGGATTAAGAAAAATTACTGATGATTTAGTTCAGGACGAAGATGAGAAAGAAAATTATACAAGCAAAAAATTAGGAGTAAAGTTTTATAATCCTAATGACGATGACGATGTTGCAAGCTTGATTGTTCATGATCTTCATTGCTATGATGAGGAAGAACAATATTTAAAGGATTTAGAGAATGGCGTCGAATAAAGAAAATAATCTCTAGTTTTCGACCAGAAAAAGAGGTAGTAAAATGTCGAGTGCAAATAATGAGCAATTGATTGAACTTGTTTCAAATGCGCAAATGGCCTTTTTAAACGGCAAGCTGCAGGAAGCATTCAGCCTATACTCAACACTTATATGTTCAAAGCAGAGGATTTATCGAAGCAGGAAATCTTCTTGTTGGTGATAAGCTTATCAGTGTGAATGGTGAAGACTTAGTAATTGTGAAATTCTTCATTGAAGAAACTGCTGAATCTGTTTCCGTGTATAATTTTCAGGTTGAAGATTATCATACTTATTTTGTTGGTGAGTCTGCGGTTTGGGTGCATAATTCGGAATGTAAAGTGAGTACTTCAAGAAGAGATCATATATTAGAGGGTGAAGGGCCTAATGATCCTGGGCATGGCCCCAATAGGGGATTTGGCAATAGTGCTTTTCCTGACACTTGGACAGACGATTACGCTATAAAAGCCGTTGAAGATGTAGCCAATAGTCCAAATTCAACATGGAGACAATCAACAGGACCTGGTGGAGGACGTAACGCTCCTGTTACAATAGGAGGTCCTGATGCAAATGCTCCATTAACCACAAGAAATGGACGACCAGTTAGGTTTATTGTTGAAGGTAGAAATCATGGATTAGATGTTAGAGTTATTGTTGAACCTGGCGGTGAAGGAATAGTTACGGGATTTCCTATTAATCGATAAAGTGTTAGGAGAATTAGTGATGAAAAAAGAAGCATATGATAAATTTATGAAAAAAATATCGAGTGAATTCAAAAATGTTGATACAGTTAAAGAATTTCTTTTAGATGCAGCGGAATTAGCTATGTATGGAGAAAAACGAGTGGCACTTGAAAATTTTCTTGAAAATCTACTGGAAAATGAGATACATATTTCATCCGAATTGATAGATTTGGCAGAAGAGGCATTTAGTGATAACCCAACAGACTATGATAATAGATTAATTTTTGAAATGAAACAATTTAAATTAAATTAAGGTGTAATATAAAAGTTGTATGCAAATACGAATACGCTTGAAACCGCACCGAAAACGGTTCTTGAAACGTATGTCCGTCAGGTAGAAAAGCTTGTTCACCTCACAATTAATGGTGAAGAAATTGTAACAACTGATAATCACCCGTTTTATGTACAAGGCAGGGGTTTTATCAATGCAGGAAGTCTTCTCGTTGGCGATAAACTTATAAGCGTAAATGGCGAGGACTTGTTTGTTGAGAAACATCGGGTTGAAGAATTTGACGAGCCTGTTGACGTGTATAATTTTCAGGTTGAAGATTATCATACTTATTTTGTTGGTGATTGTGCGGTTTGGGTGCATAATGCAAGCTCTGATTATAATCTAATTGAACCGGATAAATACACAGAACTTTCTGAGTCAGAGATGCGAATAATATTATCTGATCGTGGCCTGGATGATACTGCTGTGCAAGATATGATTGATTCTTTTGATGGACCAATATATAGTCGTGAAGGAAACCTTGGAGAAGTTTTTACGATAACTGAGGCATCTGCTGGTGATGCATCAGGAATTTTTGTTACAAGAGGTTCTGCTGGAGCTACACTGGCAGAAAGAATTAATAATCTTGCATTACCGCCTAATAATACTGCACTTGTTGAGAGCCAAATGCAACTTACTCGATCACAAATTTTACTTGAGGGAAAAGTAGCTGCACAACCTGAATGGGCACTTATTGCTGATGATGGCATATCAAGAACAGGCGGCGGATGGCAAGTAGTTACTGATGGTGGAAAATATACAGGTGCAATTGATAGGTGAATTAGTATGAAAGAAAAACTAACTATTCTTTATAATTATCTTAAGAACAATGATCATATGCAGGATGCTAATAGGATTGCTAAAATTCTCGATGAATACGATAAAAATGGTGACTTATCAGAATTATCTATAAAAAAAATAAAAGCAATGTGCAATCCTAGATATCTCGGAAATCTTTATATAAAAGAATTTCCCGATCCATATAAATGGTGGAATTTCTTGGCTGAAATAAAAAAATCAATTGAATGAAACTACGTTGATGATAAGAAGCTATTTTATGGATTTTGAGAATGGTATTGTAAAAATAGACGAGGAAGCATTTAGTCCTAAATATTCTTTTGAAATGTTCCGTCATTCCTCTTTTTATAAGAATTAAGCTTGTTCACCTTATAACAAATGGTGAAGAAATTATCACAACTGATAATCACCCGTTTTATGTTCAAGGCAGGGGCTTTATCAATGCAGGCAATCTTCTCGTTGGTGATAAACTTATAAGCGTAAATGGCGAAGACTTGTTCGTTGAGAAACATCGGGTTGAAGAATTTGACGAGCCTGTTGACGTTTATAATTTTCAAGTTGAAGATTATCATACTTATTTTGTTGGTGAGTGTTGTGCTTGGGTGCATAATAAAAATTGTCCCCCACACATGAATGAAGATGGCACATTAAAACCAAATCAAGAGTATAAAGCTGGAGAAAACGGCTACACATACAAAACCGATGCAAATGGTAATATAAGTTCTGCTCATGCGGACGAATTGAAATTCAAAACCCATGACGGAAGATTGAACCATAATTCAAACACAGCCGGTAAATTACCTGGTGATGACGCAGGCCATTTGTTTGCAGACCAATTTGGTGGTTCTCCGGATTTGGATAACCTGGTTTCGCAGAGAAGTGATTTAAATAGAGCTGTAAAAAATACAGATAATTATCGCAGTATGGAAAGGGAGTGGTCAAATGCATTAAAAAATGGACAAAACGTTACTGATGTAGATATTAAGTTATCATATAAAAACGGTTCATCTCGTCCTTCTTCTTTTAACGTATCCTACAAAATTGACGGTGAACTGTTTAGACGAATATTTAAACAATAGAAATAATTTAAAGGAGAATTGATATGTTACAAGGATTTGAAGATGCTTTTACAGATGCGCAGGCAAGAACGATATCGCTAGCTTTAGAGTTATTAGAAAATAACAAGAAAGAAGCTGATATGATATATATTTATATTTATCAAAGTGATACGCAGATTTTTTTTAACGCATTTTTTGCTAAAGATAAGAAAATCTACCTTTTAAACGATTGGTTCGATGACGATCAAATCAATGATTTTTTTGACTGCGGTGTGGAAGATGTTGACAATATTGTTGAAGTATGTGATACTTACGATGGTAAATGCCCATATGAGTTTAAATTAAGTTACAATGTTAAGACTAAGTCTTTTGATGCGAAATACAACTATGATGATATTGCAATGGAGAATGATGTTGACTTAGTAGATATTTATAAAGAATGGCAGAAAGAATGTGAGTCCGAAATCTCTTGTAATTGAGACTGTTAGCATTTGATGTTTCATACAAAATAGATGGCAAATTTATTAATCCCCATTAAAAAATAGGAGGTTAACCATGTTAAAAGGATTTGAAGACGCATTTGTTGATGCACAAGCTAATGTTATTTCGCTTTGCCTTGAATTACTTAAGAATTCTGAAAAGAGTGCAGACGTTATATATGTATACATATTACAAAATGATAACGAAGAGTATATTGACGCATTTTTTGAGAAAGATGGCAAGTTGTTCACAACCAATGATTGGTGTTCAGATGCTCAAATTAAGGAATTCTTTCATTGTGGAATAGAAGATATAGAAAGCATTGTTGAGCTTTGTGATACCTATGATGCAAAGTGTCCACACGAATTCAAATTAGTATACAATGTTAACTCTAAGTCATTTGACTCAAATTACAATTATGAAAATGTAACTGATGTTTATGATAAGGATGTAATTGAGTTAGTCGAAGAATGGTTTAATGAATGCAAAAAAAATATAAGTCATTGATAAATTTTAAAAGATAAAATTATGGTTGAAGTCAATGAGCAATTAGCTGAAGTTATATCCAACTCACAAATAGCCTTTTTAAACGGCACGTTGCAGGAAGCATTCAGCCTATACTCAACACTTATATGTTCAAAGCAGAGGATTTATCGAAGCAGGAAATCTTCTTGTTGGTGATAAGCTTATCAGTGTGAATGGTGAAGACTTAGTAATTGTGAAATTCTTCATTGAAGAAACTGCTGAATCTGTTTCCGTGTATAATTTTCAGGTTGAGGATTATCATACTTACTTTGTTGGTGAGTGTGCGGTTTGGGTACATAATGCGGAGTGCATCGTACGCAAGAATGGTGAGATTGAGATTACAGATTGGGAAGGTTATCCAAAAGGTGGACCAAAGCCAGATGGAAAACTTAAACTTCTTGAAGGAGAAGAATATACAAAAGCAAGAAAATCTGCTAATAGTGAAAATGCTCAGATTCATAGACAAAATCCTGAATTAAAAGGAAAACAAATTCATGAAGTACATCCTGTTAAATTTAGTGGTAGCCCAACGAACCATTCTAATAAAATTGCGCTTACGCAGTCTGAACATGCAAAATACACCAAGTTTTGGAAGCGAATACAAGCTCAAGCAAAAAATCAAATGAAATGAGGAAAGAAGAATGAATATAGCGGAAAAATATATGACGGATATGGAATTGAATGAACCAAGCAATCCATTAGAAATAAATAAAACTGAAGATAAATTAAAAATTAAATTTCCGGAACAGTATAAAAAGTTTTTGCTATCTCATAACGGGGCTGAGGGTTCTATAGGCGAAAATTCGTATCTCGTTATATGGTCAATTGAAGATATTATCTCTTTAAATGAGGAATATGGTGTTTTTGAGTTTACACCAGAAATTTTATATTTTGGTTCAGATGGTGGGGATATGGCATATGCATTTGATAGGAGAAATTCAGCAGTAAAAATTGTTGAAATTCCTTTTGAATCGATTTCTGTCAATGATGCCGTTACATTATCTGATGATTTTGATGATTTTATAAAATTGATATATAACAGATAAAAACAATTATCAAAATTTATATCCAACTCACAAATAGCCTTTTTAAACGGCAAGTTGCAGGAAGCATTCAGCATATACTCAACACTTATACGTTCAAGGCAGAGGCTTTATCAATGCAGGAAATCTTCTTATCGGTGATAAGCTCATCAGTGTAAATGGCGAAGATTTGTTTGTTGAGAAACATCGGGTTGAAGAACTTGACGAGCCTGTTGACGTTTATAATTTTCAGGTTGAGGATTATCATACTTATTTTGTTGGTGAATCTGCGGTTTGGGTGCATAATAATAACAAAGCTTGTCCTGTTCCTGAACCAAGAAAATCGGAAAAACACAAAACAGCAGATGGCGAACCTTTAACATATAAATCAAATTCAAAACATACGCCTGGTCAAGATGGTAATTGTTCAGATGCTGGTATTGAGCCAAGAAATTCATTTGAATTATTTGAGGATTCGATTGCTTCAACTGAAAAAACTGGTCATAGATATGCATATGAAAAAGAAACAGATACGATTCACAGATTTTTCTCAAATGCAGAGGAAACAGAATGGCACTGGTGTGGTTCAGAAAATCAAGGAAAAAATTCTTTGAATATAACAAAGATACCCAAAGATATTAAAAAAACATTTACAAAAGAGTATGGTGTTAAATGGAAAGGAAGATAATATGTTAATTGGCGATCCTTATAAATTTGCAGTTTTATTTGATAGAGTAAAAAAATGGAATCCATCTTTAACAGATAATAATGGTTTTTTTGCACTATGTATTGATGGAAAATTATTTCCTGATGAAATTGAAAATGCAGTAATACCTGTAGGTGTTAGAGATGTCAAAGTAGCTTTATCTGGAATTCCAGTTGATGAAAAAATATTTGACATGGATTCAAAAGATGCAATTTTGATTTTGTATGATCTTGTATATCCAGAGTTTGATGATGAGAAAAGTGATGAAGAAAACAGGGATAATGATTTTAGATATTTGCTTTCTACAAATGAATTAGTTGATGATAATTATCTTGTTTTTGCTGTAGGAAAAGAAAGGAAAATTAGAATACTTGGTACAAAAGCAGAGTATGATTTTGAAGAGAAAAGAGATGTTTTATGTAATTCAAAAGTAACTGAAATAATCCTCGAAAAAGATTATGTTAATAATGTTATTGCTCAACTTGAAGAGATAAAGTGGAATTAAGATTTGAATATTGGTACATTTAATAATCAGCGAATCTTGCACTATATGCCCGACAAGTATACAAGATTGTACATCTGACAATTAACGGTAAATAAATTATCACAACCGAAAATCACCCGTTTTATGTACAAGGCAGAGGCTTTATCAATGCAGGAAATCTTCTCGTTGGTGATAAACTTATCAGCGTAAATGGCGAAGATTTGTTTGTTGAGAAACATCGGATTGAAGAACTTCACGAGCCTGCTACTGTTTACAATTTTCAGGTTGAAGATTATCATACTTATTTTGTTGGTGATTGTGCTGTTTGGGTGCATAACAAGAATTGCACACCTGAAAATAAGCAATCCCTTAAGGAACACCTTGAAGGTACAGCTGACAATACTGGAGCAAAGCCAAACGGTACGATAAATGGCTGCCATGAAGAAAGTCACTTTTTAAGTGAACTTGATATTGCTGGTGGTGATCTAACAGATAATATCCAAAATGTAAGTGGTATAGACGGTGTAACTTATGTTGAATATACAGCAAATACAAAAACGGGAAAAGCCACTAAGACGATATATGATTCAAATGTAATCAGCACTGATGATTTTATTGATCGCGGCTTGGACGCGTATGCTAATGTTCCTGAATCTGTAAGTGGAGGACCTGTTACTGCACTTGATAATTCTGGAAAAGCATGGAATTTTTATATTAGAGATAATAAGCTTATTACCATGTATCCATCGGTTTAAATAGAAGGAGCTTTTTATGAATTTACTTGTAAATAATGAGGCAAATGAATGTGTTGAATTACTTATTAATACGTTAGCTGCGTGTCACTTTAAAAAGTTTATTGAATGTGTTAATAAGAAAGAAAACTGGACAGCCGAGCTTTGTTGGTGTTTTTTTGAAAAATCAAATGATAATAAAGAGTATTATCAATTTGAAACTTTTGAGGGTGATACTTATAGAATGTCTTATAATGATTTTTTGGATATTGTAAAACTTGCAATTATCAGATTTTATCTTGGTACTAACGATGTTAAAATCAAGGAATCATTAAAAGAATATATCAAGAATACAGTATTTGATTCTATTCTTGATAATATTGATCCATCATTAGCATCAGGCGTTCCTCTTGTTTATGGGCAGTGATGTGGTGAGAAAATTGTAAAAACGGATAATCATCCGTACAAGGCAGGGGTTTTATCAATGCTGGCAATCTCCTTGTTGGCGATAAACCAAAAAATTGAATACGATTGCAAGGGAAAAATAAAGAGCATAACAGATAAGAATCAAAATTATAAAATCTCAAGGTGACATATGAATAAGCTTCTGGCATTGCTGCAAATATTGATAAAAGAAACAGATGAAAATCATAAGCTGACTACAAATCAGCTTATTGAAAAACTGTCGGAGCAGGGCGTATATGCTCATCGAAACACGATCCCCTCTGATATAGAAAAGCTCAGAAACGCAGGTTACGATATTATCTGCGATAAAAGTACGCAGAATAAATATTTTATGGGCAGCAGGGGCATGGAGCTTTCGGAGATAAAAATGCTGTGCGACGCAGTAAACGCAGCTCAGTTTATTTCGGAAGAAAAATCCTTCCAGCTGATAGACAAGCTGTTTTCTCCTCTGAGCGACTATCAAAAGGAAGAAATAAGAAATCTCATTCAGCAGCCGAGCGAAAATAAGGCGGACAGTAAAAGCATATATTATGCCGATATCATCAACACTGCGATCACGCAGCGACGTAAGATCCGTTTTCAGTATTACGAATATAATGAAAAAAGAGAAAAAATTCTCAAGCATAACGGTTATACATATACGGTCAGCCCCTATGCCGCCGTGTGGAACGACGACAGGTATTACCTTGTGGGGTATTGTGAAAAACACAGAGATATAACGGTTTTCAGGATAGACAGATTAGCGAATATATCTCTGACAGACCATCCTTCCAAACCGTGTCCGAAAGATTTTGTGCTGAAGGACTTTATTGCACATACCTTTAAAATGTTCTGCGGTGAGTCTTCAGACGTGATACTGAAATGTAAAAATAAGCACATGAAAGCCATTATAGATAAGTTTGGAGACAATATTGATACAATCGGAACCGATCGTCAATTTTTCTGCGTAAAGGTAAAAGTAGAGCTGAGTCCTACATTTTATGCGTGGCTGTTTCAGTATCAGGGCGAAATTTGTATACAATCTCCACAAAATGCAATAGATCAGTTTGTGCAAATGGGAGAAACTATCATTGAGGTGCATTCATAATTGTGCACCTCATTTTTTTGCTATTGACAATCGAATTTACGTTCGATATAATAGATACAAGACGTTCGCAGAAAAGAGAACAAAGATTGAAAGGATTGAAGATTTATGACTTTTGGCGAATACCTGAAACAAAAACGTCTTGATAAGGAAATAACGCTGAGGGGCTTTGCGAAGCTGGTTGACATATCTCCCGTATATCTGTGCGACCTGGAAAAAGGCAGAAAAGCGGCTCCAAGTATGGAAGTCATGCAAAAAATGGTGAGTAAGCTGGCGCTGAATAAAGAGGAATCCGAAAGGTTTTACGACCTTGCCGCTCTGGAGCAGACGGCAAAAAATCCGATACCGAAAGATCTGAATGCTTTTCTGAAAGACAACCATGTGATCGTTTCCGCTCTCAGAACTGCAAAGGATCTGGACGCTACGGACGAAGAATGGCAGGATTTTATTGATAAGCTTAGAAAAAGCAGGGAGGGAAAACCATGAACGAAATGTTCTACAGACAAAGCGCTCTTGACTGCATTGCAAACGGACTTTTGAAAAATTACCGAAACGGCATGTATCTTTACGGCGCTCCCCGATCCATACCAATAGAGGAAATCATCGAGGTTGAATACAAACTGACGATAGAATATGTAAAACTGAGAAAATCGGGAAACGTCCTCGGCCAGACTGTATTTGAAAACTGCTTTGTCCCTGTGTATGACAAAGAAAATGAGCAGTACACTATTATCGAGGTTCAGCCCGGAACGATTCTCATCGACGAAGCTTTGCTTGAAGAAGAAAATATGGGCAGATACAGGTACACTCTTGCCCATGAGCTTTCACATTGGATACTGCACCATAAGATTTTTGATAATTCGCAGGAATCCGCCGCCAAGACAACGACAGAAAGCAATTCTAAAACCGAATGGCAGGCAGACGCTCTTGCTGCTTCGATACTTATGCCGAAAATGCAGATAAAAAAGGCGTTTTTCTCAATGCACGGATCAAACGTTAACGCTAAAATTTTAAAAATGGCAGAGCTGTTTCAGGTGTCCAGGCAAGCAATGAAGATCTGCCTTGCTTCACACAATATGATATAACCGAATTTCGGTTATATTTTTACTCATAATGTTCTCTAAAAAGCGAACAGAAAGGACAGAAGAATGTTAGTTGATTCACAGATCCGTCAAGTCGGAAAAAGACCATCCATGCCGCCGCTGAGATGTCCGTTGTGCGGAGGAAAACTTGCGGATAAGCAAAACACATGGTGCAAAAACAGGATCGTAGCCACAACAGCCGAACAAGGTGATTATCTCACGAAGTGTCACAAATGCGGTAAACTGATAGGTCTGACCGCAGAGAATTGAAAGTGAGAAATATAAATAAAATAAGTATATCAAATTACTCGTACAGAGCATCATCCACCCATCTGTGAATATGGGATTTGGGCTGTATATGCGTATGCAGTCTTAGTAAGAAATTACGAATGAGGTAGAAGCCTGACAGGTAGCTTTTAAAGCTATGTCAGGATTTCTGCCTCTTTTTTTGAACTCCTATTCTGCTTTAAAAGCGGAATGGGAGTTTTTTTATGCCCATTTTTAAGGCATGGCAGTGCAGCATTGCCAAATATCCGTAAGCCTTCGTTTTGATTCAAACAAGAAAATCAAAACGGAGGACTTACAATGGAAACAAAATATTTTGAATTTAGCAAAAACGGCGGAAGTGAGAAGTATTCCGAATTTACTGAAGCTGAGTATCTCAAAGCAAAGGAAGAAGAAAACCGTTGGTTTATCAGCTTTGGTGACAGCGTTCTGGAATGCGATGAAAGCCAGTATATTGACCATTTTACCAAGAAGGATCACGGAGAATATACGCAAAAGGATAGAAACTGGAAGAAGGTCATCCCCCTCTCATTGGAGCAGTATACATACGGCGGAAATTACGAGCAGAAGATTCTCAATGACAGTACAGTTGTTCCGCTTGAGGAGCGCATCTTAGAGCAGTTAGGCTTGGAACATGACTTGGTAAAGCTCAAAAAGGTCATGAAAAAACTCAAGCCATACGAACGTGAAATTATTTATCAGCTTTTTTGGATGAATAAAAGTCAGAATGATCTTGCCATGAAATATAGTGTTACCAGACAAACAATGCACGAAAAAGTACATCGTATTTTGGTGAAAGTGCTGAAATTATTTGAAAACGAAAAATAAATCCCTTACAAATCTCAATTTCGTTGCCAGTAAGTAGTGAAGGGGAAAATCGATGAAACTAATTCGGAGAATTTTCTCGACAGAATCTTGACAACCGAATATCAACTCTGCAAGTACGTTAATCACACGGTCGGTATGAAATCTCGGCAGCCAAATGTGATGTCCGCCATGACCTTGAAAAAGCGAGCGATAAAGACAAGTCACAGACCTTTGGACAGCAGCCAAAGTCGGCGATGAAACGTGTGAGGATAATGATACTTCCCAATGAGGGCTAAAAGAGCGGGTGAAACGCCCATGATGCGGTTACGCTGACCGCAGCTTGCAGAGTTCCGCCGTGACGGTCGTTGAGAACAAATATCACGGAAAATCGTCTGAAATAACGAATCAGACGAAGGCAAAACGAATTTATATGGCGGTTTGCACATTTTAGCAGACCGCCATTTACATATTGAAATAAAAAGATAAGGGGGCTGATATATGAATAACATTCATGTTGTTAAACTACCAAATAAACATAAGTGCAAAGGCTGTGTGTGGTATGACAGGAATACCGACGTACTGTTTTGTCCGTTTCATAAGTGTGTAAGATACAGAAAAGGTGAATGAAATGCTGATTAAACGTGGAGATATTTTTTACGCAGATTTGAATCCCGTGGTCGGCTCAGAGCAAGGCGGTATTCGTCCTGTGCTGGTGGTACAGAATAATGTGGGAAACAGGCACAGCCCAACGATCGTGGTTCTTCCGCTTTCGACGGCAAAAAAGCATTATCTTCCCACTCATATTCATATCCGAGGTTCAAAAACATTGCCCAAGGATTCAATCGTGCTTGCGGAACAGATACGGACGATAGACAGATACCGATTGAAAAGTTACGTGGGTTCAGTTGATTTTGAACTTATGGAAAAAGTAGAAAAAGCGATGAAAATAAGTATAGGAGTTGATTTTGATGACTAAATTTGGACAAGCAGAATACAGCGATTTTATGGCGAGAGTATTTGCGGACAAGCTTGATGAAATTCTTGAAGCAGCCGACAAACAGAATTTTAACAGCAAAAATACAGAGGATATATACAGTCAGTTTCCGTCTTCAAGGGACGCAGCATAAGGAGGTTCAGAAATGGTAGGATTTATTATTGGATTGCTTGCAGGCGGTACAGCGGGAGTATTCACAATGTGTCTCTGTACTGCGGCAAAGCAGGCAGATGAAAATATGTCAAATTCGGACAAGTAATTTTGTCAGGTTTGGTGATACCATTCTGAAAAGATTTGTGGTATTCTTGTTGGTTGAAAGGAGAGTGAGAAAATGCCGACAGTAACGGTGATACAGCCTACAATATCAGAAGAACAAAATACAAAAATTCGTTGCGCCGCATATTGCCGAGTATCAAGCGATTCTGAAGATCAGCTTAACTCATTTATGGCTCAGATGAGGTATTATAGTCAGATGTTCGATAATTCGGAAACAGAGGAACTCATCGACATATATGCTGACGAGGGTATCACAGGAACCCGTGAGGACAAGCGTGACGAGTTTCAGAGACTTATGAAGGATTGCCGAAAAGGAAAAATTGACAGAATTTATACAAAGTCCATAAGCCGTTTTGCCCGAAACACAAGGGATTGTCTGAAAAACGTCAGAGAGCTTAAATCGCTTGGTATCACAATATATTTTGAGAAAGAAAACATTGATACTGCCAATATGACCGATGAAATGATGATTACAATTATGGGCGGTCTGGCGCAGGAGGAATCAACTTCGATCTCGCAGAACTTGCGTTGGGGTATAAAAAAGAGAATGGAGAACGGCACAATAAAAATGTGTACTCCAGTTTTCGGATACGAACTTGTTGACGGAAATTTGATTTTAAAATCTGATGAGGCTGAAATAGTACGGCAGATATTTGATTGGTATCTGAATGGATATGGTTTGGCGGCTATAGCCCAAATGCTGAATGCTCTCAAAATAGAAAGGTTCGGCAGAACAAGTCATTGGACAGCAAGTACGGTTGGGGTTATGCTTAGAAATGAAAAGTATATAGGTGATCAGCTGTTCCAGAAAAAGTATACTACAGATACACTTCCGTTTCGACAGGTAGTAAATAAAGGCGAACGAGATCAATACTATTATTCCGACAGGCACAAGCCCATAATTTCAAGAGATGATTTTGATAAGGTTCAGAATATTTTAGCGGAGCATAAGAAATCGTTTAAAGGATTGAAGCAAGATCATATATTTGCAAAGAAGATTTACTGCGGAGAGTGCGGTTCAACATTTAAGTTTAAATGCAGAAAAAATAAAAATTATTGGGTGTGCCGACTGCATGATGCAGAGTCTGATAAATGTTCAAATAAGCAGATTTTAGAGGCGAATGCCATATCGGCATTTATAATGTTATGCAATAAGCTGTGGTACAACTATAAACAGATACTTCTCCCCTGTCAAGCAGCTTTACAGGATTTAAAGCTGAAAAAATTCAGCGGAAAAACTCAGGTAATGGACATACACAAGGAAATAGCCAAACTTCGAGAACAGGCTCACGTTCTTGCGAGATTGAAAACGAAAGGATTTCTGGACGAGGCAAAATACCTTGAACAAACCACTGAATTGACGGCGAAAATCAACAAGCTTCAGACGGAACTGAAAAAGCTTACACGCTCCGACGACGAGGACGAAATGCTTGAACAGATAGAAATGCTGATTGATTTTTTTTGAAAAGCGAGAAAATATCATGATTGATTTTGATGAATCGGCGTTTGAGAATATCGTTGAGAAAATTGTTGTTATAGATCAGCATGAGCTGGAGTTTCATTTGATTGGCGGATTGAAGTTCAAAGAAAAGATATAACGGAAAGTGCCTTGCAGTAAAATTGCAGAGCTTTTCTTTGTTGGTTTTGGTACTGGATTTCCGCAGAATTTTGTAGTATTGTTGTACATGGAGGAGAACCCCATAAAAGTACACCCAAATATTATTTACTCCACATTCTGCGGAAGCAGAATGTTTCTTTTCTCCGTAAGCCCTTTGTCAAGGAACTTGTAAAAGATGTGAATCTGCCTGTCCTCGTCCTTGCTTTCGGGACGATCACCAATCACGATGTACTCGATAAGCTCCAAACAAGTCTCACGGGTAAGCTCCTGAATATCGACATACTTCTTGATATTTTCAATGTATCTGTCAATATCCTTTTCAGCCTGTTCAGCGGTTTCGCACTTTTCTTTCAGTACAGCGACTTTCTCTCTCAGCATCTTCTGCTCATCAAGATACTGATTCAGCATTTTCACGCAGAGTTCTTCGGGTACAGTACCGAGGAGCTTTTCTTCATAGGTCTTACTGATAAGCGTTTCGAGCTGTGCAAGCCTTTTCTCACCCTCATGGAGTTCCTTGCTGTTATGCTGGCTCTCCGCATCGGCAGTAGCCTGTCTGCGTTTTCTAACGGCTTCACGGAGTGCGTCCTCGTCCTCAACGGCAAGTCGTGCCTTTGCTCTAATATCGTCAACAACAATCTGTGAAATTACTCTTTCCAAAATGGAATGAGGAGTGCAGCCGTCCATTCCGCTTCTAACATAAGTACCACAGCGATAGCTGACAGTCTCATATGTTCCACGCTTCTTAGAGGTGTGCATGGTTCTGTTCATTTTCATCTTGTAACCGCAGTCTGGGCAGTACATAAATCCTGACAGCGGAAGAATCACGCCTTCTTTTGTTGTCTTGCCGATACTCACCGATGCGTCAACCTCTCTAACCTTGTCCCACAGCTCTCTTGAAATGATAGGTTCATGATTATTTTCAATCACTATCCATTCCGACCTGTCCTTGCGTATCTGCTTGTGATTTTTGTAGGATACCGTTGTCACTCTCTGCTGTGCGAGATTTCCGATATAAATCTCATTGTTAAGAATGCCACGCACCATACAATCATTCCACAGATGTGAAGTCACAAGGGGATTATCTTTGCCTTTAAGCTGATAACGATGATCCGAGGGAGTTGCGATGCCGTCCTTGTTAAGCTGTATAGCGATCTGCTTCGGACTTAACCCTCTTGCCCTCTGCTCAAATATACGTCTTACGATAACGGCGGCATCTTCATCAATCAAGGGCGTATGCTTTTCATCATCTGCCTTGATGTAACCATAAGAAGCTGAAGCCGCCAGATACTTGCCCTGCCGAGAATTTGCTGCCATGACACTGCGTACCTTCTTTGACGTGTTGGCGGCGTGCCATTCGTTGAATAAATTCATCACAGGCATAAGATCCATTGCCGAACTGTTTCTGTCAAGCGTGTCTACATTGTCGCTCAGGGCGATGAAGCGGATATTGAATGAAGGAAAAATGTAATCTATATACTGACCGACCTCGATATAATTTCTTCCGAAACGTGAAAGGTCTTTACAGAGGATAAGATTTATCTTTCCCGACTTTGCATCATCAAGAATCTGCTTGATACCTGGTCTATCGAAACTTGTTCCCGAATAGCCATCGTCCTCGCATATCTCGATAAGATTCCACCCCTCCTGCTTGCTGACATATTCCGTCAGCATCTTCTTCTGATTTTCAATCGAAAGGGATTCGCCCGCACGTTCGTCCTCCTGCGACAAACGCACATAGATCCCGACATTGTAAGTAGTTTGCTTTGCCATAATAACTCCTTTCCAATCAAAGCAAACCATATTCGATGATACAACTATTATAGCGCAGAAAACCGAATATGGCAAGTCTTTTTTCAAAACTTTTTAGTTCTTTTCGGTTTTCTGAAACGCTCTTTTGAAAGCAAGTTCATAAAGCACCTTATCAAGGTCTTTTTCACCCACGAAATGACTTGTCACAGCATAACGCTGACCGTCCACTTCGTACACGGCTTTGCTGGTCGGCTTATCTTTATATCTCTCATTCAGCTCAGCCAAAGTAAATCCTGTATCTTTTCTTGGCAAGTGTCTCCTTTCCGCCTGCGATTATCTATCTCTACACGCAATGGCTTTTTGTTGCAGGGGCGTTACGCCTGCACAGGTGCTGTACGGAACGGCAGAGCCGTCCCTTACACAGCAATCGTTTTGTTGTCGGAATATATGTTACTCCGAATAGGAATGATCTGTTTCTGAAAAGCTCATCTGCTTAGCGTACTTTTCGGAATAGCTTTCGTCCGAGCTGTTGTCAGCATCGGCAGAACTATCGTCAGCCAGCTCACCAATCTGCTCATAGGTCATACCGCTTGCTGTCAGCTTGCCGATCAGCGTATGCTCCGCAGTCACAGCATCGAGAAGTGCCTGTCCCTCCGCACCGCCGTAAAGCTGTGAGAGCTTATCGTAGGTGTAGAGCTTGCTATCAATGATGACCTTGCGCCTGCGCTCCTGCACAGCTTTGATAGACTTTTCGTAGCTGTCGAGCTTTGCCTGATTCTCCGCAAGAACAGCATCCGTAATGATAACAGCGGACTTCTCATCAACCTCGGTCTTAGCTTTCTTACTCATTCTCATCACCTCCCAATGTATTGGATTTAGGGATAATACCCTATGCTAATATTATAGCATTCTCGGACAGCAAAAGTCTATTCGCATTGCGCAAGAAGTTGAGTGCGCCATAAAACTTCTTCATTCGTGAAATTGTTATGGGGAATTTTGCAGAAAGCAGACCGAGCATTGCAAATCCGAGCCATATCACATTGACTGCATACTGCATAGGTCACCATTTCTGATTTATTCAATACGGAGAATTATTATCACGGAGCAACTATTTTTATAAAAATCATGCCCGTTTCCTGATTGAACGTGCTTGTATATATAGAGGGGGTTTTATCCGAGTGCCGCCGTGACCTATTCACATTCTGTATAGAAATATGCTGTTGAATTTAGGCACAATGGAGAACCGTCATGAACAAAGTGTAAACTTTTCTGAAAAACAACGCCATTTTCTCAAAAACACCGGTAGAAAAGTGAAGGGCTTTGACGTTGTGACGATCACACGCACCCCTGCATATCATTTTCATCATAAAATTTTTCTGCGGTATACTTAACGAAGCGGTCAATAATTTGGTATTAACTTATGGGAGCATATTTCATAGGACTGCCGCCCAGACTGCGCAATAACTGCGCTGAGCCAGTTTACAATTTCAAGAGTGATGATATTGAGTGCATCACGCAGGAGCGTGAGCGAGTATGACCGCCGACCTAAGCGGCGGAGAGTTTAAGTCGCATAGCTCCAAATTCGCTGACGGAGCATCGAAAGCCTGAGTGATATGAAAATCCCACAGGCTGGAAAATAGCGCTACAGCGCAACAAAAATAACAAGCATTGTATTTTGCGCCGCACAGCGAGCGAAAATACCAAATGCTTGTTAGGGACACCCCAAGCCCCGAAACGACCGCACAGCGGTCAAGAAAATCGGCTAACGCCGAAATACAAACAAAGGAGACACCACTATGAAAACCGAGAAAAAGAAGCGTGGAAGACCGCCCAAACACAAGGCTATGGAGTTTGAGGGTATGACCTACGAGGGAGCAATCAATCACGCACTTGACAAAGAGGTCAGAGCCGACCTTGACAAGTGCCTTGCCGACAAGGACGAGAGCCAGCTTACCGACGATGAACGCAAGTACCTGAAACGCAAGAAGGAGAAGAAGTCCTACACCCTCAATGTTCGTTTCACCGAATCGGAAATGCAGGACATTCTTTCCAAGTGTGAGCAGTACGGTTACAAGAACAAGACCGAGTATATCCGTGATTGTGTTCGGGCGAGGGTTGATCTCACGCCCGACCGTTCCGAAATTGCCGAGTGTAACCGTCTGATGAAACGCATCGGAGCAAACATCAACCAGATACTTGTCCGACTTTACAGCACAGGTCACATCTATGCCGAGGATATTACCGAGATAAAGAAAGGGGTAAACGAAATTTGGCATACACTTCTATCCATACGATCAGGGCAACAGTCAGCGCAGCGATCGCTTACATCACAAGAGATGATAAGACCATCGACGGTTTATATGTCAACTCTTATGCTTGCCGAGCCGATAGCGCAGGAGCAAGCGAGGACTTCCGAGCCGTCCGAAACACAGGAACAGGACGCACCCAAATCCTTGCCTACCACATGATACAGAGCTTTGCCCCCGGTGAAGTCACGCCCGAACAAGCTATGCAGATCGGAGAGGAGCTGTGCGACCGTTATCTGAAAGGCGATTATCAGTATGTCATTGCTGTTCATCATGACAAGTCGCACCTGCATTGCCACATCATTTTCAACAACACAAATCTGTATAACGGTCTGAGCTTTACCACCGAGCATAATCAAGGCAGAAAGTCTGAAAGAGCGTGGGCAGAGTTGCGTGAGATTTCGGACGAGATATGTGCTGAACACGGTATATCTGTTATCTCCGAGCCTGAAAAGGGACATGGGGTATCTCACTTTGAGAGGAATATGCAGAAAGAGGGCAAGTCGTGGAAAGATAAGCTCCGTGTCAGGATTGCGGAGGTCATGCTTTACAGCCGTGACTTCAAGGATTTTCTTGAAAAATGTTCGGAGTGCAGTATCGAATATGTTTACAAGCCAAGCAATAAGGTCAAGCTGAAATTCCGTTTATCAGGTGACGGTCAACAGAAGTTTACAAGAGCCGACACCCTGGGCGCAGACTTCACCCCCGAACGCATAGCCGAGCAGATAGCGGAGATACAGGAAAAGCTGTCAGCGGCGAATGTCACTCCCGATATGCTTATCGAAGCGCCGAAGCCTGTTGTTCCAAAGACCGAGCCGAAGCCGACACAGACAGTCACCGCACCGACAAAGCCGAAACAATCTGCCGAGCCTGAAACTATCACCGAAACAAGTGAAACCGCAAAGAGAAAAGCTGCTGCGGAACAGGTGGAGAAGTTCTTTGCAGCCCGACGAGCAAGACGGCAGGCACAGCTTGATATGCTTAACGCAACTGCTATCAATCCGAAGCCTGAACCGTCTGCCCGGACACCACAGCCCACACCTACGGAGAGTAAAGCACCTGAAAAGAAAGAAGATCCGTGGAAAGCTATCAGAGGTATGGGCAGAGCAAACGAAATCATCGCAGACCTTGAAGCTGGTGGCGTTATGTCATTCAGCGAGCTGTCTGGATTCTTCTTCAATACACCTCACTCCGATGACCACACAACTGAGCGTGCCGATCTGAAAAAGAAGTTTACAGCTATCGACACGCTCATTGCAAAGATGAAGCACCGTGACGAGCTGGAGCCTGTTTACAAGGAGTATCAGGGCAAATCGGGCTGGTCGCAGAGCCGTTTCAAGAAGAAAAATGCCGCCACTATCGAGGACTACGAGCAGACGGTCAAGTACATCAAGGAGCATATCAAGAAGTATGCTGTTGACGGCAAACCGCCGACGATGCTTGACCTTTTGGAGAAGTCCAACAAGCTGAAATCGAAGTGGAACAGGCTTAATGTCGAGCATACCGCATTCCTCACCAAGCGTGAAACGGCGAAGAAGTACACCCGACAGGTGCGCCAGTACATCAACGAACAGCAGATGAAGCGTGAGCGTGAGAAAAGCCGTCAGAGGACACAGGCTAAACATAGAAATAAAAATACACTTGAATAAAGAAAGGAAACAACAACTATGAGCAAAATAGGTTATATCCGTGTTTCTACGGAGCATCAGGAAACAGCGAGACAGCAGGAGATCATGTGCAGTTATCAGGTTGACCGCATCTTCTCCGAGAAGCTGTCAGGAGCGAACACCGACCGCCCTCAGCTCAGGGCAATGCTTGACTATGTGCGTGAGGGTGACACCCTCTACATCGAGAGTATCAGCCGTCTGGGACGCTCCACAAAGGACTTGCTGAACATCATCGACACCCTCACAGACAAGGGAGTAACGCTCATCAGCCACAAGGAGAAAATTGACACCGACACTCCTGCGGGCAAATTTATGCTCACCGTGTTCGCTGCACTCTCACAGTTGGAGCGTGAGCAGCTCAAACAGCGACAGCGTGAGGGCATCGAGATCGCTAAGGCTCAGGGCAAGTACACCGGGCGAAAGCCTATCCCCACCGACTGGACGAGGTTCGGTCAGCTCTATGGGGAATGGAGAGCCAAGCACATCACGGGCAGGGACTTTATGCGGAGAATGAATATGTCAGCAAATACTTTCTACCGCCGTGTGCGTGAGTATGAACTCCGTCACGGCATCACCGAGCCGACCTCAGCTTGACCGTCAGGCGAACGGAAATGCCACACATCACTATCCGAGCCTGCGGAGCGGAATTCTAACCGCTGAAAAGAAAAAGCCCTCAGAAACGCTTACAAGAGCATTTCCGAGGGCTTGCGGTTATTCAGTTCCAATAGAGTTTGTGCCTGTTGTGGTGTGCCCCACAATGCCTATTCAGACTTGTGTGGAACGAAAAATATAGTATTTGGCAATAAAACAAGATAACAATAAATTTATAGTTTAGTTAACTACATAGACATTTCCCTTTATGGCGATTTCGTTTATTATGGCACTACGGTTCAAATCTTTTTGGGACAATAAAACAATACCTATAATATTAATATCAGATTGCTTAATAGTATCTTTACCTGTATTAATACCGTTTCTTATGTTTTCAAATTCGTCTTCCAAATAAGCGTGTTTATCATTTATTATATTAACAAACTTATCTAATGGTGAAATGAGCTTTTCGCCAGCATAGAACAACGGGATACCATACACTCCTCTTTCGTCATTTTGAGGATTTTGAATCGTTGGTAGTGTTGAATCAGAATCATTGTAAGTATCGACCCAAAGCCATGTCACTGTTCCGTATTCACTATATTCATCTATTACAGATGATATATCTGATGAATTGATTGCATTCTTGAATGATACATATATTTTGCCTTCGCCAAGGATTGTTGAAACATCATTATCTTCTTCTGGCGTGGGGAGAAAAAAACGTTGATATTGAGAAGAATCATTTTCTTTAATAAGACAATTAGGAAAGTCTGTATTTGCGTTTACTCCGCTTGTGCCTGTCAATAAGCCGATTTTTTCAAATATGAATTTCTGATCAAGACTCACTTTTAATCTGAATGTAAATTTGTTAGTGTATTCTGTTGTGCTAAAAGGATAACTAAGAATAGAGTATTGATATTCATTACTGCTCTTTTGCTTGATGTCAAGCTCATTTCCATTTGGACAGCTTATATAATAATAATCTTGTATATCTTTATTCATTTGAGTCATCATTTTATCTCTGTTGTGATACTTAGATAAAACAAAAGTGCCTGCCGTAACTAATAATGATATAATTATAATTATAATTGTTTTTTTCATTACAAATCCCTCCTTTCAAACAGTTCAGATAAGTCAGGCTCTTTCGGTTGATAAAACGTAATACCGCAAACGCTGCCATTTGAGATATACAGCACCAGCCTTACAAGAGCAAGAATTACAATCGCCAAAATACTCCGTTTTTCTCTTTCCTTATCATCGTTTACTGTTATCACCCCGATTCAAAAAGTGACCGAGCAGTGCCATGATTGCTGACAGCAGCATTCCGCTTGATACATAAAGGCTTAGTTTTTGATATTGGAATACAAGCAGTGCAATCGTGACAACGGATAGGGTAACAGCTAAGATGCAGCTTCTTTTCCTTAGCTTGACACTCTTTTCCTCTGACATCGGTTTATTCGGATGCGGAACGGGAGCAATACATAGAATGATTGGTAATGCTATCATTATGAAACTGATGCTGAATATTGGCGTAATATGTCCGCTTACATTGCAAATGCCGTAAGAGAAAACCATCATCACCATGACAAGCGTGAACATACAACTAAGATGACTGTTAGCGTGAAACCCACCTACAAACTGTCTCAACCCCATAAATACGGCTATGAATACAACAACCGCAGGCAGCGTATGGGAAAACAGAGCAATCAGCAGGACGATAATGGTATTCAGCACATCAGAGATCAGCAGCTCCATTCCATATGCGTAGATCACCTCTTTGGATTCTTCCGTTATGTTCTGAACCACAAAAAAGTGTGCTATGCTTTTTGCAAGTTTTGAAATCATTTCTGAATCACTTCCTGCAAAAATCATAACACAAGTTGCAAATTTTTTCAATAGGTTTTGAGAAAAAAGGTCTCAAAGTGTCCCCAAATGTCGTCTTCTTGTCCCGAAATGCAAATAGTTAAATTTGTAAACAATTACGAACCATAATGTTCAGCTTAAAAATTCCGTCATCATAATCGAAACTTACTAACCCACCCAATCTATCAACGGAGGATTTGATACTGTTTATCCCTATGCCGTGAAGCCCTTGTTCTTTCTTTGTTGATGTTAAAACAGATGTATCTACCTTATCTGATGTATTTGTAATGACAATAAATAGCTTCTCTCGTTCTTCCATTAGGCTTATCCAAATATGCTTATGTGATACACCAGCTCTCTGGCAACCTTCTATTGCATTGTCAAGAGCGTTTCCGATGATACGGCACAACTCCAATTCGTCTGCCTTGATATTTGTTATGATATTGACCTTGCAAATAAACTCTATACCGTATGTCTGAGCAAGAGAACCCTTGATGTTCACAATAGAATCGACGGCATTATTACCAGTATAGCAGAGTCTGTTAGCAAGCCTTACAAATGAGCTTAGCTTGACAAGATATTCCTTAGCAGAATCAGTATCATTGTTTTCCAACATATCATTCAGAACTAAAAATTGATTTTCAATATCGTGTTTAAACTCTCGTACTTGCTTGTATGACAGGGTAAGCAGCTTATAGTTTTCCTGTTCCTGTTGCTTTATTGTTTCAAGGTATTTTAACTTTATCTTATCTTCAAAACTTTCAAAGAAATTAAACATAGCAAGGTTTATAAAGATAATTCCTGCAAGAGAAACGCCCAAAGAAACATAACTATAAGTGTTGCTGCCAACAAATCCATCAAGCATTGTTTGTAAAAGAAAAATACTTATGATTGGAATAACTATTATCAATATCCAATATTTTATCGGCAGTTCACGAATTTTTTTGTTTATTATGCGGTGCATCAATCCTATAAGCCATAAATAAATTATATTTGTGCCTACCATTCCGAGATAACGTCCTAAACCAGACTCTAAGAATTCATCTGGTGTTCCCATATTAGCAATGCAAAGTAATCCAATCACAATAGGTTCAGATATAGATATAATCAGTAAAAACAATATGTTCCAAAATATTTTATGACGGATTGAATCATCATAACAAATAAAGGACATGGAGCTAATAAGAATAATGGTTGTAATCAGATACACTAAAATATTATCTGTCAACAAAACTGTCGCTGACAGTATTACAGTAGAAAGAAGATACGACAGATAAAGAACTGCTTTATTAACTTTTGCCTTACTCAACAAGGAAAAGTATAAGAATACCAACATCATTTCAATTGCTACATTGACAATCTCAATGATATTTTCAATCAATACGGGCAACTCGATCATCTCCCTGTTGCATAGTTAAGATAGCGAGCAACTATCTCATCTTTATATGTTTTGCCTATGGGGATTTTTCTGCCGTTGCTTAGAATAATATCGTACTTGGTAATATTCTGTATATGGTCAAGATTTACAAGTATTCCACGGTTTATAATAGCGAAATTGTACTTTAACAACTCGCCACACACAGTTGAAAAATCGCCGCCGTACTCCAATTCACCATTAACTGTGAATAGTGATACCTTTCTTCTATGTCCCTCAAAGTAAAGAATATCTGTCAGCCTGAACTTGAATGACAGATTTTTATTATTGAAAGTGAAAGTTCTAAATCGCTGCTGGCACTCAGCAATGATAGAATTTAGCTGTTTGGTATATACATAGTCTGGCTGATTTTTCAATATATAGCGAAACGCTCCCACATCGTAGCCCTTAACGGCAAATTCGGCATAATTCGTCAGGAAAGAAATAATAACTGAACCATCTATCTGTCTGATTCTTTCAGCGGTCTGCAATCCGGTCAGATCGGGCATTTCAACATCGAGTATGATGACTTCATACATTCCCTTGACATAGAAACTCAATAAGTCTCTCCCGCTTGTAAATTCGTGTATTTCGCAGTCGGGGAGTTTCATTTCTCTTAATCTGTTATGAAGTTGTTTTAAGAATACAGGTTCATCATCAACGATAGCAATATTCATAGCAATCACCTCACAATTGGTCATGCTTTATGTATCAGTTATCATTATACCACATCGGAGAGATTATTTCAAGAGAAAAAATAGCTATGCCTCCATTAATAGTTTCGGAGACATAGCCTCATGTTGCGTTATTTTATATTCATCGAATATGGTCTATTGCCTGATTTAAGAGTGGGTGTACTTATAAGTGCTTCACAGAGGTGAAATTAGATGCCCAAAAACAGAGTAATACCGTTCGGCTACTGCATGAAAAACGGCGAAATAACTACCATTCCGAAAGAAGTTTACGCAGTATCAACGATTTTCAGCGAATATCTGAATGGCAGCAGTTTACTTCAAATCGCAAAACTAATGGAGTCCGAAAAAATACGATATAGTACCGATTCCGACCGTTGGAACAAAAATATGGTAAAGCGGATAATCGAAAATAAGAAATATCTGGGAACAGATAAATATCAGCAGATAATTGATGAGGATATTTTTAGGCAGGCTAATGAAAAGCGAGTGAGAAAAGCTGCTACGCTATGCGTTATCTCAGACGATTTACAGGAAATCAGAAAGGTTACATACTGCGCCGAATGCGGAGAAAAGCTTTTCAGAAAAACCAACGGCAAAGGACGTGAATATTGGAACTGCGGAAATCCCGATTGCTTTAAATATGAATATCGACTGACCGACCAAATGATAATAGGAGCGGTGCTGACTATTTTAAACACAGCTATCGGAAATCCAAGCCTATTAGAGTACGGCGGCGAAGTGAGCACATATTCTCCTACTGCCGATGTGATCCGTAAACAAAATGAAATTAATCAGATGTCCGATTCTATACAAGTGGACTTTGACCGAGTGAAATCTGAAATTTTCAAACTTGCCGAGATGAAGTACGACTGCTGTACTTACAATGGCAGTCCGCAGAAAACTAATGAAATCAAGGCACTTCTTAAAAATCACGAACAATTAAATACGTTGGATATTGGCTTATTCAAAGCGTGTGTTTCACGAATTTGGATAAGCCATTTTTGTACCATAGAGGTTGAACTCATAAATGGAGTGCGAATTAAAAATATAACGGAGAAGGACAATTTGAAAGCAAAGCTTTCAAATGCGAGTTTTGACCTTTGCGGACAATGTCCGCAATTTGCTGCGCAAACCGTTCAAAACATCGAGGAGGTAAATAATGAGCACAGCATCGAATGTAACAGTAATTCCTGCGAAAGCGCAGACGGAAATAAACCGTGATAAATATCACCAATTGAGGGTTGCCGCATACTGCCGTGTAAGTACAGAGCAAGAGGAACAGCAAAACAGCTATCAGGTGCAGATTGCATATTACACCGATTTAATTAATCGAAAGAAAGAATGGACGCTTGCAGGAATATTTGCAGACGAAGGAATTTCAGGCACTCAAACGAAAAAACGTACCGAGTTTAACCGCATGATTAGGATGTGCAAGAACAAAAAAATTGACCTTGTGATAACTAAGTCGATATCAAGATTTGCTAGAAATACCGTGGATTGCCTTGAATATGTTCGACAACTTAAAGACTTGGGGATAGGCGTTATTTTTGAAAAGGAAAATATAAACACGCTGACAATGACAAGCGAATTTATGATTGCTTTGTACGGCAGTTTCGCCCAGGCTGAGAGTGAATCCATAAGCAAAAATGTAAGCTGGGGCAAAGAAAAGGCTTTCCGTGAGGGCAAGGTACAGTTTCAGTATAAATATCTTCTCGGCTACAAAAAAGGGGCGGACGGCAAGCCCGAAATTGTACCTGATGAAGCTGAAACAGTAAGACTGATTTACACGCTGTACCTTGACGGATACACGCTTTTAAATATCGCAGATACGCTTATGGCTCAGGGCAGAAGGACGGCTACAGGCAAAAATATCTGGAGTAAAGGCGAGGTTCAGCGGATTCTGAAAAACGAGAAATATGTCGGCGACGCACTTCTGCAAAAGACTTTCACGGTGGACTGCATAACTCACAAAGTGGTGAAAAATAACGGAGAGCGACCGATGTATCTGGTTACTGACCATCACGCTCCGATAGTTGACCGTGACACATATAACCGAGTACAACAGGAACTTGCAAGGCGCACTTCCAAGCGAAAAATCAGTGATAACACCAAAACTGAGCAAGGCAAATACAGCGGAAAATATGCGTTATCCGAGTTGCTGATATGCGGTCACTGCGGAACTCCATACAGACGCAGGATATGGTCAAGAAACGGTAAAATGCAGGTGGTCTGGCGTTGCATAAGCAGATTGGAACACGGCAAAAAGTATTGTCCCGATTCGCCTACGATCAAGGAAGAACAGCTCCATAAGGCGATAATCAGGGCAATAAATAATTACTATTCCTGCCGTGATGATATTGTGAGGATTTTGAAAGCAAATATCGGCTCGGTACTTGAATGTCAGGGTCAGGAGGATATTTTAGCTGCCGAAAAAAGGCTTAGGGAAATCGACCAAGCAAGAAATGATTTAGTCGGATTGATAGCTTCGGGCGGCTGCGATGAGGATAAGCTTGACAGTGAGTTTGCAAAGCTTTATTCGGAAGAACAAAGTTTGAGTGAACGATTGGAAATGCTCAAGTCACAGAATAAAACGTCACAAGAAACCCAAGCCAAGCTCGATAAGATCATGGATATGATAGAGCATGAAAAGTTTGAATTGGAAACCTTTGATAATGTGCTGATACGCAAATTAATCGAGTGCATAAAAGTACTGAGTAAGACCGAAATACTGGTGATTTTCAAGGGCGGATATGAGGTCAGGGCTGAAATTGAATAACGATTAAAATTTACGGCTTGCGGAGAAATCTGCAAGCTGTTTTTGTTGGGAGCGAGGTGAGATAAAATGTCAAAGAATTTTGACGGTATCAAAACGCAAAAGTTCGGTGTGGAAATAGAGTGTACAGGCTTAACAAGATCGGCAGCGGCAAAGGCGGTCGCAAAGGTCATAGGCGGTTCACCGGAGCATTTCGGTGGCAGTTACGACAGATACGACGTTTATGACAGTCAGGGAAGGCGTTGGAAAATTATGTCCGACGCAAGTATCAGATGTACGAATAAGAACGGAAATCCGGCTTCTAAACTTCACTCTGTCGAACTTGTAACTCCGATTCTGGAATATGAGGATATGGCGACGCTTCAGGAAGTGGTTCGTTCTATTCGGCGAAGCGGAGGCATTTGCAACGAGTCAACGGGAATCCATATTCATATTGATTTTGAGCCATATGATGCACGAACGCTTCGTAATCTTGTAAATATTTTTGCAAGCAAAGAAGATATGCTCTATCAGGCTTTACAGGTAAAGTCAGAGCGTGAGCAGCATTATTGCAGAAAGGTTGACAAGCGTTTTCTTGAAGAACTCAACCGAAGAAAGCCGACGGATTTGCAGACTATAAAAAGACTGTGGTACGGCGATGACCGTGAATACCACCCACATTATGATTCGTCACGGTATCGATGCCTAAACTTACACCCTGTGTTTACCGACAACAATATCGAGGTGAGAGCCTTCAATAGTTGTCTGAACGCAGGCGTACTCAGGGCATATATTTCTCTTGTTCTTGCAGTCAGCAATCAGGCTCTGACTCAGAAATCTGCAAGTCCTCGTGTGACTCAGAGTGAGAATCCTCGCTACACTTTCAGAACGTGGCTTATTCGAATAGGTCTGAATGGGCAAGAATTCAAAAACTGTAGAAAGCACTTGCTTTCTCATCTTGAGGGCAATATAGCGTGGCTTCATCAAGAGGACGCCATTACTCAGCGAGAACGATTAAAACAAGAGCGTATCGCCGCCCGTGAGCAGCGTGTCGAGCCTGTAAGCGAGGTTCAGGAGTTAAACGAAAATGTACCCGATGAAAATTCAGAGCCGACAGAAAGCGAATGCGGCGATTTTGTGGAGTACGAGGAAGATGAAGAAATGGGCATGGAAATGTCAATGTGATCGGAGGTAGAGAATGAAAAATAAACAGTTATATATTGCTTACGGCAGTAACATAAATTTGGAGCAGATGAAATATCGGTGTCCCCATTCAAAGGTTGTCGGGATATCGGAGATCAAAGATTATGAATTGGAGTTCAGAGGCGTTGCAACGATCGTTCCGAATAAGGGGGCAAGCGTTCCAGTTCTGATATGGGAGCTTGACAACAGAGATTTGCCAACTTTAAACCGCTATGAGGGCTATCCGAGACTTTACAGGCAGGAAAAAATGTCCTTCGAACTGGATGGAAAAGCTTGTACGGGTATGGCTTATCTGATGAATTATGGGGAGCTTTCTCCTCCAAGTCAGATGTATTACAATACGATTTTGCAAGGGTACAGAGAAAACGGTCTGGACGAGAAATATCTTCAAACTGCTCTTGAAAATTCTCAGCAGCTTGAGTATTACGTGAATGATGAATTCGATGAGGATTTTGATGAAGATTACGATCTTGACGACGATATGCAGATGAAATTTTAGGAGGTTCAGCGTAATGAGATACAAAGGATTTTATGTGAAAATAACCCCCGATACTGATTTGCATCGGGAGGATAAGGACGGAAATGATATTTGCTGTAACGGCTTTACTATAGAAGTTTTTGCAGATGAGGCCGAAAAGCTTGAAATTGATGTTTTTTCGGCGGCGGTAGATTTTGAGATTTTTGAAAACAGCTTATCTGAGGCTGAACAGTTCGCAAAAGACTATATTGACAGCGAAGAAAAAGAATACCGTAGAATGATAAATGAGTTCAATGAATATTGATCGGGAGGAATAATTTATGATTTCTAAAAATACTTTTGTTACAATGATAGACACTATCAGCGAGGTAATTGAAGAAAGCAAGGCGATGTGCAGATGTCCGATATCGGGCATCTTTTTTGATGAAAATTCAAAATCAGAATTGCTTGCAGGCTGTGATTATCAGCAGAATTTAATAAAAATGTTGGAGGTCGTTATGCTCGACCGTTACAGCATTATTCGTGATTTTCTTTACAAGCGTGATGAGAACGGAGAACTTTTCTTTGGAATTCCACGGGCTGACGGTGTAATCGAGTTTTTTCTTATTTCAACCACTGAAGAATTATATGATTATCTGTTGGAACAAACGGTTGATATATTATTGAATTTTGTGTCAGCTTTATATGATGACTTTTAAGATGTTGGCTGTACAACTGAGTACAGCCTTTTACATATTTATTTTTCATAATTTCTCTATGTGATAAAATGAACTTGAAAAGAGACCAATATATATATGAAACTGATATGGCAAAGAGCTTAAAATAATACTTTTGAAGTATGCATCCATTTGGTCTCAGCAAGACATACTTGTGCAATAAAATAGATGCACACCTCGAAAAGCTCGTATTTACGAGCTTTTTTTGCGTTTTGAGGGTAAAAATTTCAGGTGTAAAACCGTGGATGCTTTTTCGTAAAAAAAGGATCTGAACCCTCAACAATTAAACATCGTCAAACAAAACGGCAAGCTTTGAGCAGATTTTGCTCTGAGCCTGCCGTTTTGTTATGAAAAAAATTCACAAAGTTTTAAAGGCTGTTTTGTCTATTGTCACGATTTTGAGTGACGATGATAAAACAGCCTTTTTTCATTTGACAAAAAGGAGGAATGTGTAATGTATTACGATCAAAAGAAAGTAGAATGTCTGAAAGAACGATATCCCGAAGGAACTCGTATCTGTCTTGACCAAATGAACGATGACCCGTTCCCTGTTGAGTCGGGTACTCTTGGCAAGGTCGATCACGTTGATGACGCCGGCACTTTGCATTGTATCTTTGATAATGTGAGAATAATCCTGTATAATAAAACTTGACACATACAAAACAATCAAAGTATAATAAAA